>ERZ824473.705-NODE-705-length-56679-cov-5.365234_pt1 | contig 56679 bp, 53 predicted proteins | sample MGYA00519874_ERZ824473 | MGnify/ENA primary metagenome ERZ824473 (study PRJEB31778, sample SAMEA3449151) | human gut metagenome | biome: human gut; feature: human-associated habitat; material: faeces | place: United Kingdom | collected 2010/2012 ... | reverse complement strand
GTTTTTCACTACTATCTGCTTTTTTTCTTGCTATTTCTAGTATTTCTGAATCTGTATTATTGTAATTTTCACTTTGTGTTTCCATTAAATTTAAACTTAGCCATTCTTTTATTTGGCTTCTTTTTGTCTCTAATTTTGCCCTATTTGCATTTTGAAACAAGCCTGTTTGTGTTAGTACTTGTATTGATATTGTTGCTAATATTAATAATATAATTATTGTTATAACCAACGCTACAAGCGTAATACCATTATTTTTTTTACTTAATATTTTCATACAATTCTCCCATAATTATTAATTTTTCTTATTATTTGTATTTTTAGATTTTTAATACATCCAGTTCGTGTCCCTCCTCTCAAATATTTCAAATACTAATAAATCTATTATTTAAAATATTTTTTATCATTTGTATTTCCTTTAAATAGGTCCTCAAGTTATATAACATTAAATGTGTACATTATCCATTTATAGTTCTATATTACTATAATGAAAGCTATAGTTCAATAGTTTTAGTTGTAATTTTATGTTTTTGACAAAAATGTTATATTCTTGTAATATTATTGTAATATTATTAATTAAAAAACAAAAAAAACGAGAATTAGAGTTCTATCTCCATAATCTCGTTTCTTATATTTTACCAGAATATTAAAAATGTTAAAAATGTTCCCCAAATCACCTGCTCTTTAGTCAAATCTTTTAGCATTTCTGGCAATTCGCCTTCTTCTTTTTCATCTACAAATTTCATTTCATAATAGTCTACATCTTGAACTTTAAAATATTCTTCAAAGTTTCTTGTTTCACTATCTCTCATTGTAGATACATCTATATATTTGCTTCCTAAAAATACATCTCTTTCTGAATATAAATCAATTCTTAAATATTTATTTGTAATTTTGTTTGCTTCGCTATTATATATACTTCCTTTTATTCTACCATTTACTTTTGTTGCTTGTGCTTGATACACTGTTACTTGTGGTAAATTATCTTTTCTTCCTATATTTTGATATGTTGATTCTATATTTAGATATATCATCAAATTTGAAAATATATAAAATAATACTAACCATATTACATATTTTGCAAGTGTTTTCATTCTATCCATTTTTACTTCTCCTTTTATTCCTGATATTGTTATTATATCAGGAAATTGGTAAAATTTCAACAATTTTAAATTTTTCTTGACTTTATATCATAATTTGTGTATAATTTGTATATATTATTAAAAGGAGGTATTTATATGGCTTTAATTAGACCTTGTGCAGATTTAAGAAATAATTATAATGAAATTTCAAAAATATGTCACGAAACAAAAGAACCTATTTACATTACAAAAAATGGATCAAGCGACCTTGTTATATTAAGTAACGAAGTTTATGAATCCATATTAGAAACTGAAGAAGAAAAAATTGAAACAATTGTAGAAAAACATTTTGAAGAAAAATATGCTAATTTTGAAGAATTTCAAAAAGATTTTTGGGCTCATATTGAACAAGCCTTAGATGAAGTTGATAAAAACAAATGCATCTCAATGAAAAATGCTATAACAGAAATGGAAGCGAAATATGGAATACATAAAAAAATATAACATAAATTGGTCTCCAAATTTCCAAAAAGAATTAGGGAATATATACAGTTATATTAATAATGTTCTTAATGAACACACTACTGCAGTTAAATTATACGATACCATCATTACTGAAATATATTCCCTACACTATTTTCCAGAAAAATTCCCAAAAATTTATAATTTTAAATTCAAAAATAGAAATTTAAGGAAATTTATTATTAAAAAATTTATTATAATCTATGAAGTTGACAAACAGAAACGGTGAAGTTTTTATTTTACATATCTTTCATTGTAATCAAAATTATTTACATCTTATTTAATTTCAATCTCTTTATCTAAATAAACAGAATAAATATAAACTCTATCTACTTTTAAATCCAAAGCATTCTCCAAAGCCTGTTTATACAAATCCAATTGGTTCTTATATTTTTCCACAAGCTCAAATTCATTACCATTTTCCACATAATCAGTCTTATAATCAACTAAAACAACTTGCCCACTTTCATTTACAAAATACAAATCTATAATACCCTGAACAAGTATATTTTCTTTTATATCCTCATCATAAATTTGATTTGCTGGAACATTAATATAAAACGGCTTTTCTTGATAATATTCTTTTGCATTTTTTAATTGGTTCCAGATTTCTGATTTTGTAAATTGTAATATTTTGTATACATTTATTGCTTCACTTTCTTTTTCTGTTATTATTTGATTCATTTCTAAATTTTGTATTAATGATTTTATTTTATCAAAATCATATTCTTCTTTAGGATTTAATCTTTGCAAACATAAATGTGTAAGTGTTCCTTTTTGTGCTGATGTTATTTTAGTTTCTTTTTCCTCTTGCAAAAACTTTGGTTTTTCAAAAGTTATGCTCTTCTCTTGTTCTACTTCATTTTCCATGCTTTCAAAGTCAACACCTAATTGTTTTTGTTTCATTTGCTTAATTTTTGTAACAGAACTTTTTGTTGGAATATCAATAGCTAATTTATTAGGATATTCATATTCAATTTGATTTCTAACTTGATTCACATCATTTTTATTAGCCTTTTTATTTAGCATCTCAATTATATTTTGAGATGTTTTTTCCTGTTCAATATCTTGTTTTTTATTTTCCAAAACACTACCTGGTTCTATTTTATTTAATTCAAGTAAATCTTCTGTATTAGACTTTTCATACAAATATACAAGCAATATCCAGTCTAAATATGATTTATATTTTTTTACCAAAATAGGATTTATTTTTCCATCTTTTCTAGCATAAATATTTTTTTGTTGTTCAATATCTTCTAATTGTTTTTGATAATCATTAGAAATTCCTGTTATTATTAATTTTTCCTTTGCTCTTGTTAAAGCAACATATAAAATTCTCATTTCTTCCGAAATATTTTCATTTCTACCAACATTTTTTATTGCCTCTCTTGTTAAAGTGTCATATTGAACCTGTGCATTATAATTAATATATTTAGCACCTATTCCTAATTCTTGATGCAACAAAACCGGATTTTTTCTAATATCTTGTTCATTAAATTGCTTATTTGTATTTACTAAAAATACAACTGGAAATTCAAGTCCTTTACTCTTATGAATACTCATTATTCTAATAACATCATCATTTTCACCAATTATTTTTGCAGAACTTAAATCACCTGAATTAATTTTTAATTTTTCTATAAAGTTTATAAAATTATATAACCCTTTAAAACTTGCTGTTTCATATTTTTTAGCTCTTTCAAATAACATTTTTAAGTTTGCTTGTCTCAAATTACCATTTGGCATTAGTCCTACATAATTGTAATATCCTGTATCTGAATAAATTTTCCAAATCAATTCATCTAATGATAAATATTCTTGTTCTTTTCTCCATAGATCAATTTGATTTAAAAACTTTTCTATCTTCTCTTTTAATTGTGAATTCACATCAACTTTAGCTTTTTGCATACAATTATAGAAATTATCATACTTATCAGACAAACGAATTTCTACTAATTCATTATCTGTAAACTTACCTATATTTGACCTTAAAACTGTTACAAGTGGAATATCTTGCATTGGATTGTCTATTATTTTTAGCAAACTCATAATTGTCTGAATTTCTATAGAATCTAAATATTCCTGGTTACTATCTGCAAACACTGGCATATCAAGTTTTATTAATTCTTGTTCATATATACTGGCTTTATCTTTTGTAGACCTTAATAAAATTGCTATATCTTTATATGTTATATTCCTAAAAGTCTCTTTTTTTCTATCATATACTTGATATTTACTATCTATTAGATTTTTTATTTTTCTAGCAACATGTTTTGCTTCAATTTCGATATTTTCTAAATGTTCTAGTTCTTCTTCACCTTCTTCATTGTCACCAATATTTTCTGAATATTTATTAGACAAATATTCTTCTGTTTCATCAGTTGGCTTTACATCAATTATATCAATTTCTGTTTTTAAATTTTGATTTATTTTTTTATAATCCTCTGCACCAAAATTTAAATACTCATCCTCAGTATAATCAACTTCGCCTAACTTTTGGCTCATGATATCTTTAAAAATCAAATTTGTAAAATCAAGTACATTGTCTCTACTTCTAAAGTTTTTAAATAACTGTATTTTTCTGCCAATACAATTTGTATCATTTTCAACTGGCTTATAATTAGAATATTTATCTAAAAATAGTTTCGGCATTGCTTGCCTGAATCTATAAATACTTTGCTTTACATCTCCAACCATAAACATATTGTTTTCTCTAGATATAGATGAAAGTATAAATTCTTGTACAAGGTTACTATCTTGGTATTCGTCAATTGCAATTTCTTCAAATTTTTCTGTATATTTTTTTGCAACTTCCGTTTTTATTATTTTTTCGCATTTTCTACCATTTTCATCTATTGTTGTTTTCACGCCTTTTACCAAAATGTTTAATGCAAAATGTTCTATATCTGTAAAATCTACTATGTTTTTATCTCTTTTCTTTTTTGAAAATATTTCATCAAATTCTATAATTAGTTTTTCTAATTTTTTTAAGATGTCATACATATCAAATATATCTTGGTTTGATTGTTTTGAATCTGATACAAATATTTTACTTATTTTTTTATTGAATTTCTTTTTTACGCTATCCCTTATACTCTTTATTTCATCTTTTATTTCTGATTCTACTTTTTTCCTTGGCCATGTTATAAATTTTATATTTTGAGCAATTTCATATGATTTATCCCAATTATTTAAATTTTCTTTCAATATGGTTAATTGTTTTATATCAGACTCTATTGTTTGTTTAAACTCTTCTAAATCATTTTCATATTCTAGTCCATCTATACTGTCTGTAAGAATTGCAATATCATCTGTTAATTCTTCATCCATTTCTTCTAGCAATACTTTTCCCCAAGGAGTTTGGCTAAAATCTTGATCTAATTCATCTTTTATATTAAACATTTCTATTTTTTCATTTAACCATTTTAATGGATATGGACTTGAACTTATATAACCATAAATGCTTAAAATTAAGTCTTTTAAAGGTGTGTCATCTCTATAACTTGTATATGTATTTATAAGTTTTGTAAAGTCTTTATCTTCTGAAAGATATTTGTTTTCAAATAATTCATCTAAAATCTCTTGTTTTAAAAGTTCTATTTCTGGTGTATCTGCAATTCTAAAATTAGGTGATACATTTTCTAATTCATAAAAATTGTTTTTTACAACATCTAAGCAAAATGAGTCTATTGTACAGATACTTGCCATGTTTAATAATGTTATTTGTCTTTGCAAATTTTCATTTTCTGGATCTTCATCTAATTTTTTATATATTGCATCTAACACTCTTTCTCTCATCTCTGATGCTGCTGCATTTGTGAATGTTACTACTAACAGCTTGTCTATATCAATATTTTCATTTATTGCTTTATTTATTATTCTTTCTACTAATACCGCTGTTTTTCCGGCTTCCTGCAGCAGCTGCTACTAATAGATTCGAATTTTTTTCATATATTGCTTGTTTTTGTTCTTTTGTCCAGTTTGGCATTTTTTTCTCCCTTCATACGTTTTCTATTTTAGTACGAGTTTTAAAGAGGTTATTTATCTGTATGTAATATATCATAGGTTCTGTTTTGTTTCAATATCTTATAAAAAACTTATCAAACATATATTTTAGTTTGTTACAGTTCACAGCCAATAAAATTATTATTTGTGTGACACCCTCTTCCCCTTGGGTAATTATATATATTTGAGATTTCGTCCTGTTCATTGCATTCAAAAAGAAAATCTAACATAAAAAACTGGAGCCTCTCTCACTCAGGTCAAAAATGTATATATGTATATGATTTTAAACTTTTCGAATGTGATTGGAGCAATATTAGAATTTCTTAAATAAATTTATGGAAAGAGTTCACGTCGAGCGAAGCGAGGACTAAGTGGAATGATCCATCAATTTATTTTAGAAATTCTTATGTTGCGTATTGAACCGAGAAAATGTTTCAAATCATATACATATATACATTTTTTCCGTGAGCATTCCTCAGTTTTTTATTTAAGATTTTCTATTTTTCACTCCAATCAAACGGACGAAATCTCAAATATATATAATTACCCAAGGGGAAGAGGGTGCCACACAAATAATAATTTTACGGACTGTGAATTGTAACTTTAGTTTTACTGTTCACTAAAATCGCTCATATTATAATTTTGATACTCTATTTTATATTCAGAAAAATCAGGTACTTTTACATCATCATCACTTACAATACCAAAATCATATTTATATTTTTCAATAGCATCACTTTCTTTTTTTACAATTTCAGTACCAGTAATATATGACCTTGAACCACCTCTATTTATTTCCCTGATTACAAGTCCAGTCTCTTTGTCTAGCCATACTTCCCAACTATTTCTCTTATCAAACTTATCTCTTAATATATAATACTCTTTATTAGAATCATACGAATCTGAGGTTATAGACATCAAAAAAGCTTTTCCTAAATTAGCATAAACTGATTTTCTTTCTTCTAATGAAAATCTATCAAATTTGATATTTTCTTCTTTATTAAGTATTTTTGAAATATCTCCTTTACATATCGTAACTGTCTTTTCTTTTTCATTTACTATCTTTCTTTCATCACTTCCTACTTCACCATATTCAGTATCAATAAGTTCTTTTCCATTATCTGAATATATTTCCCTCGTTATTTTACATTTTCCATCTTTATAATATGTTTTTGAAACAGACGCACTATCTTCTCCTGCGTTTTCTTGTTTTTCGCAATAATAATTTTGTGTTCTTAAGCTTTTTTCTGCTTTACCCATTATATTAGAAATTTTTATAAATTTTATTAAATATAATAAAATTAGAATTAATATTATAAGTCCAATTGCAATTAATATTGATTTTATTCTACTTTTGGTTCTTATTTTTCTTAAATAATCTATTTCTTTTTGTTGCATTTTTTCATTTAGTTTATTATCTTCTAAAATCTCATTTAATTTTTCTTTACAATCTATGCATTCTTTCAAATGATTTTCTACTAATTTTTTAGACTCATCATTTAAAGTTTTATCAACATACCCAAATAATAAATCTTCAACTATTTTACATTCAATTTTCATCTTTCCTTACCTCCTTTAATTTTTGTTTAGCCCTATAAAATGTAACTCTTGCCCAATTAGGTGTTTTTCCTAAAACTTCTCCAATTTCAATAAAACTTAAATTTCCTGTTATTCTTAAATAAACCACTTCTCTTGATTTTTCATCTAACTTTTGTAAGTCCTTAAAAAGTCTTATTTTATCATCATTGTCACAAATAATATCTTCTAATGTTTTTGTATCTTCTATTTCTTCATTAATTTCTTCAATTGATACATTTTTTCGTGATTTTTTCTTTAATTCTTTATACCATAAATATTTTGCAATTTGGCATAACCACACTGATACTTTGCAGTTTCCTTTGAATTTTGTTATTTCTTTTACTGCAATTGCAAAAGTTTCTTGTGTTAATTCTTCTGATATATCTGCGTTACCTGTTAGGCAGAATAGATATTTATATACTGCATTTGAGTGTTGTTTATATATTTCTTCAATATTCTGCATAACATTTTCCTCCTTTCACTTTATTAGTGTGTTTTTTTGACAAAATATTACAACTTTTTTCATAATTTAGCAAATAAAAATATCCTTTTAAAACTGCACTACTTAAAACAGTTTAATTTAAAAGGATATTTAAAATCTTTTATTTTATTTCTATTATATTAATTTTAGTATTTTTATCTATATTGTTAACTAATTTTTCCATATCTTTTTTATTTATTGAAACACATCCATGTGTTGCTGTATTGTTACTGCAATGCAAGAATATTGCACTTCCTTTATTAGGAATATTTGTTGGATTGTTTTTTATTTCTACCAAATATTCATATTGAATTGGATAATCTATTAAATGTTCCGCACTATTCCAATCTTTTTCTACTTTAGTTACATCAACTAATTTATTATAATATATAGAATTACTATCATCTACCCAATACATATCTGAACTTATTTTAGTATAATCATAATTTTTATTAAAAATCTTATCATGTGTTCCTAATAATAAACCCAAATCAAATTTACCAATAGGTGTACAATCATCACCTTCTTGTTTATTTGATGTTAACCCATTTTTTCCAATAAATGCAGATACTTCCAATGCACACTTAGGGAATTTTAAAATTGCCTTGTCTGAACTAATTAAAACCGTAATTTCATTATCTATCATATTCTTCATTTTCTTCCTTTTCAATATTTTGTAAAGATTTAATTTTTTTTGAAAATTCTTTATAAATTATGTCTTGAACTCCAGTTAACATTTCATACTTAACATCAGGCTCATATTTTTTAATTACTTGATAAGTAGCTTCTGAAATCATTTGAGCAATGCTTGCAACATCTAAAGTGTATTTAACTGCATCTAAATTAGAGTTTATAGCATTTGTATAATTCCCTTTAATATCTCCATATGGTGCAATTGGATTCCCTCCCATACCTGAAAGTTCTATAAGCAAGTTCTGCGGATAATTAAGTCTAAAAATATCATTACTAGATGTTGCGCTAGATTCCTTAGTATAAATATTATATTTTGAATTTTCTCTTCTATTATTACCATTTTCATCAAATCCTGTATTTTTATAAGTTTTATCTTGATAAGTTTTTGCTAACATATAATTAGTTATTTGTTTCTTTACTATATCTTCTTTATTAATTTTCATTCCCTCAGGTATTGTTGATGGTCTTTGAAATATAAGTCCACCTGTACTATGATAATTTATATAAGCAAATAATTTTCCACGTCCTTGTAATGAATCTAATAAATTAGTAATCGCCAATGTTTCTTTTTCAACTTTAAATCCCTTTTCTTTATCAAACGGACAATTTATTGGCCCAGGATGTGAAATATTTAAATTATTATGTCTCCTAGCTTCCATATATATATCTTCATCATTAAAAATCTTAGATATTTTTGGATTATAACTTGAATTTGCCTGTATATCTACACCATTTGCATTTGCACTCCATATATGTAAACAATTTTTAGGTAAATCTGGATATTTTTCAAAAATTTCTTTTAATGAATTTTTTATATTTTCATATTCATTAGGAATACACGTATAATCAATATTTTCAAACATTGTTAAATGTTCTTTTTCAATATTCTCATTGATATCATCATTTTTATAAGCAATATAATATTTTTTAGCTATTTTTTCAGCTTCTTCTTGTGACATTTCCCTAGGTATTAATTTTCTTATTGCATAAGATGAAATTAAATAACCTTCTGGATTAAGCATTGGAATTAAATGCAACCTGAATTCTTTTAAAATACTATTCCAATTTTGAGGATTATTATTTATATCACTCATTAATTTTAACACAAAATCTGTTGTAATTATTTCACTTCCATGTGTCGCTCCGAGTAATTACTACATCATTATTTCCATTACCCACTGCAAAATGCCTTATTGGTAAACCATATTCTGTTTTACCCAAATCATTTAATTCTATAAAATTTTTATTTTCAACCAAATTGTCTAATTTTTCATTTACTTGTTTATAGTCTAAAATGATATTTTTCAAACTTTTTTCATCTCCTATTGCCTAAAAATATAATAAACATAGTATAAAACCAATTATGGAAATTGTCAAGTAAAGAAAAAGAAGCCTAAAACATTAAGCATCTTTTAAAATATATTATATGTTATCATTTCTAATAGTTTCTATAATATTTTGTTTATTTATCTTACTCATAGAATATTTCATAATAATACCAATAACAACAGCTACAAATATTACCGCAACTATAATTGACTTATATGGTAAAATATAATTCATCTCCATACTATTTCTAAACACTGTATACATACCATAAGATAACACCAATCCAATTGGAATACCAATAACCAAAGATTTAACACCATAGAAAATACTTTCTAATCTAATCATTCTATTAAATTCTTTTTTCGTCATTCCTATTGATTTAAGCATTGCAAATTCTTTTTTTCTTAAATTCATATTTGTTGTTATAGTATTGAAAATGTTCGTTATTCCAATTAAAGTAATTACTCCAATAAATCCGTATAAGAATATTGAGATAACTAATACAACTGCATTTTCTGCTCTAACTGATTCTTCCAAATTAAATGAATTCAAATTAGAATCAGTAAGATTATTATCTTTTTTATATTGTTCAACTTCCGCATCTAATTTATCAGCATCATTTGATTGTGCACATAAAGTTGCTGATATGTATCCAGTTTTATTTATAAAATCTTCACTTACAATAAAATATGCATTAGTATTATATAAATTTTCAACGCCATTTGGTCTTTCTTCTGTTTTGGCTACTATTTTGATGTTATACTCTTTATCATTTATTTTTCCTGTAACAGTATCTCCCTTTTTCCAAGTGTACATGCTACCTTGAATTTTCTTTCCTTTTTCATCCAAATTGATATTGTTATCAATTAAAATTGCTCCATCTTTGTATGTTTCATAATCTCCACCTATCTTTTTCAAATATGCATCATACGCATTTTTGCTTAATGAAATAATATTTACATTATCTATTTGTTCTTGGTTTGAATTTGACTCTGAATATCTTGCTTTAATATTTTTTCCATATTCAGTTAATTCTGCTTTATGTTTTTCATCCATATTCATTTCAAATGTATTTGTTTTATTTATTGATACATCTCCTACATCTGGTAAATTTGATATGTCTGTTAACATTTTTAAGCTTTTTTCTTGTTCTTTTGCAAATTCTTCTGTATCTTCAGGTAATGCAGTTGTGTAAGTATATACTACATAATTATAATTTTTTTCTGTATAATATGCACTTGACATTTTAAATCCATATTGTATAAAACTTGATATTGCAATAAATATTACAACACTGACTATTATAGAAATTACTGTTGTTCTATATTTTTTCTTGCTTCTTTTTAAGTTTTTATATGCTATTTCTCCACCTGTTTTGAATATTTTTGTTATTATTTTTGGACATTTTATTTTTTTAGCTTTTAGTTTTACATCTTCTGAACTTCTTATTGCTTCTATTGGTGTGATTTTTGATGCTTTTTTAGCTGACCTTCTGCAAGACAGCCATATTGTTACAACTGACACAATTATGCTTATAACTATTGCTGACCATGACATGCCATATGTTAATAAAGTTCCTCTTGATACATAATCTTTTAATATGTAATTTACTACATTTACTAATATATAAATTGCAAATATTCCACTTAAAATTCCTAGAGGTATTCCTATAATTCCTAATATAAAGCCTTCAAAATAAACACTTTTTTTGATTTGTTTTTTTGTTGCTCCAATGCTTGAAAGCATTCCATATTGTTTTAATCTTTCTGTTATTGATATTGCAAACCCATTTCTAATAACAAATACACTTGATACTAGAACTATTCCCATTATAAATGCTCCTAGTCCATAAATTGTCTTTAGTGTTTCATCATCTAAGCTTGCCCCTTGATATGCTAATAATTCTTTATTTATTTTTATCTTATATTTATAACTTTTATATGTTTTATCTAACCCGCTAACTCTATTAAAATCATTTTCTTTTGTTCCAGATTTTGCGATTACCATTTGGTTTATGCTTTCTGTATTTTTTACATAATCATTTGGTTTCGAATATAGAACTGCTATATTTGCTTTTTTATTTATTGTTTGCATTTTTGTAATAACTGTAAACCAGTCTGCTTCATAAGGTTCAATTGCAACAGTTGGTCTTTCTATTATTCCAACTATTTTATATGTTTTTGAAGCTGTATTTACAATTTCATTTTCAGTCGCCTGTTCCTCTTGTTCTATTTCTTTTGTTTTCTTAATTTGTGTTTCATCATAATAATTAGCGTTTTGATTCTCTGAAGTTCCTTTTAATTCTCCAACATTTAATGTTATAGTATCTCCAACCTTATAATTAGTTTTGAACTTCTCATTTATTCTAGTTGAGATTGCAAGTTCACCATCATTTTCAGGTAATCTACCATCTTTTACATTTATAGCCATATTATTTAAAAACTTATCATTCATTGAAATAACATTAACAAGTGGTTTCTCTTCCTCTCCTGTTGAAGTTGATATTTTTCCCTTTGGTAAATAACTATACCCTATCTCTTCTGATAAGTAATAGTCTTCAACGCCTCTATTTTCTTCTATATATTTAAGTTCATCTTTGGGAACATTATAGAAAATAGCATGATAATTTCCCTGGCTATCTTTAGCAGTATCTATAAATGTATTTTGAAAACTTGTTATAAGTCCTGCTACTCCACATATTAAAGCTGTTGATAAAATAATTCCAATTATAATTACAATTGACCTTTTTTTATTTAGCTTTAAATCCTTAACACTTAATTCATTTAAAACTTTCATTATTTTCCAGTCCTTTCATCTTTAATAATTTTTCCATCATCGATTGTTATAACTCTATCCGCTTCTAATGCAATTTTTTCATCGTGTGTTATAACTATAACAGTTTGATTATATTTTTTATTAGAAAGTCTTAATAATGAAATAATCTCTTCACTTGCCTTTGAATCCAAATTTCCAGTAGGCTCATCTGCAAGCATCAATGCAGGTTCATTCATCATAGCTCTACCAATAGACACTCTTTGTTGTTGTCCACCTGATAATTGATTAGGCAAATTATATTTTCTTTTTTCAAGTCCTAAAGTTTTTAATAAATCATTTAATCTTCTTTCATCAACATCTCTACTATCTAACTTTGTTGGCAAAGTAATATTTTCTGCAACATTTAAAACAGGTATTAAATTATAAAATTGATAAATCAATCCAATTTGTCTTCTTCTAAAAATAGCAAGATTATCATCATTTAAAGTATAAATATCTTTTCCTTCAATAAAAACCTTCCCTGATGTAGGTCTATCCACTCCACCAATTAAATGTAACAATGTAGACTTACCGCTTCCACTTGCTCCTATTATTGCAACAAACTCTCCTTTTTGTACTGAGAACGATATATTATCTACTGCTTTTACTTGATTTTCTCCTTTTCCATAAATTTTGTTTAAGTTTTCTACCCTTAATATTTCCATAAATTTTTCCTCCTTTTGTCCAATAGGGACGGTTCTTTTTGGACACTTTTGTCCAATAGGGACGGTTCTGATGGGACATTTTTGTCCCAAAAGTACCGATCTTGGTCTCTATTTTTTTGTTACATTTAGTATAATTGTTAAAAGTGACTTTTAGGTGACTTTTATACTATAAATTTTGTCACTTTAGTAAATTTCTTTATGCAAACAATATGTTAAAGTAATTTTTATTATCAAATATAAAAATAGATTTACACTTTATATTAAGTATAAATCTATTTTTAGACAATTTAATAATCTGAACCTCTATCCAATCCTAAATTTTTATCACTTTTAGTAGTTAAATATTTTACGAAAATTCCCTGTGCAATTGCTTCACCTGCTTTAAATTTAACTATTTCTTTTCCTTCATTTTGAATTTTTACAAAAATATGTCCCTCATTATCTTTGTTATTATAATAGTCCGCATCTATTATTCCTACTTGATTTACTAATCTAACATTAAATTTGAATCCCATAGAGCTTCTTACTACTAATAATAATACTTCATCATTTTCAAAATATGCTTTTATTCCAGTTGGAATTTTTATCGTTTCATTTGGTTTTAATTCTACATCCTCAAGCAATAATATATCATAACCTGCTGAAGCTATTGAATCTCTTCTTGGTAATTTATATTCATTATATAATTTTATATCTCCTTTTACATCCTTACAAAATTGTTTGAAACTTATTTTTTCAAAATCTCTCATTCCTATTTTTCCTTTTTATAAACTTCTTCTATTATTTTATATCTTATATTTAATATCTCTTTATAAAATTCCTTTCTAATATTAGACATACAAGATACTTCATCTATAAATTTATTTATTTCATCCATATTTATATTTTTAAATACTCTAATGATAGCTTTATTGCATTCTTCATTTTTAGTATCTCTTATATACGTCATATAATTTATTTTTTTTCCATTTTCTCTCAAGCAAGAATAACAATTTATTGCCAAATTTTTTATCTCATTTTCTTGTAACTTTTCTATTTCATCATCATCTATCATTGGATTTAAACATGAACCACAATCATATATTGGCGCAAACTCTATTTTATTAGTTTTGTTATCTACTAAAAATCCCCAATTTCCATTATGTCTATCTGTATTTCCTATTAAAGCATCTATAATAAACATGTCCCAAAATTTTTCTTTAATTTTAGTTGAATATATTATTTTATTTTCATCTAATACATTTAAAATATCTGATAATTCTGTCTCTATTTTTTTGTCTGGATTTGTACTTAATGCAAGATTTTCAAATTCATATAGAGTTTTATTTGAATCTGTAAAGTCTTCACACGCACATACTATTTTTTCTTTTTCATTATATTTGTATATTCCTAAAATTGTATTTTGAGTTGGGAATCCCACAATTTTAAAAATATTACTTCCTATATATTCAGAAAACGCATTATTTATATATGATATATTTTTGTTTTTTTCTCTTATCGGATCAGGAAATTTAACTAAATATTTTTTGTTTTCATATATAAGTGTTTTCTTTTTTTCAGAGCCCTTATAATTATTTAGTTTCTCTTTGCAATTTGTAAAATTAATCATTTATACTTTCCCTCATTTCATTTTATAATAATTTATATTTTTTATTACATTACTTGTATAAGTATAACATAAATTTTCTCAAAATGCACTACATTTTCTCGCTAACTAATATTTTTTTCATTTTTCTAATACCTTTCCTGTTTTATCTATTGCAAAATTTTTGTTAAACATAATATTAACCGTCAAAAATTGATACAACGAAGATGTCACTTGTCCAATTCCAGTACAATATGGTGTTTTTAGTAATGATATAAATATCCTTAATATTCCTGCAGTAATTTTGTTTGTTGTTATTTCTTTAGCAAATTTTGTTAATTGCAAGTAACAAGTTTTTATTTTATATACTGGATATATGCTAAAATTAATTAACTCAAAACTTAGATATATTAATGTTATTCCTAAATCTAATTCATAAAATCTATATGAAATTAATAACATAATAAATATTGTAGCCAATAAAACACCTTCTAATTTATAAGCATTATTTCTGTGTTCTTTATAATTAAATTCATTTTTACTTATATCTATTTTTGCAACAGTTGAAATTGATTCAAATGAATCCCATTGTGTATCTGTTATTAATGCTACAAAATTTAGTGCAACAGTATATTTTTCTCCAAATTCCAATGCATTGCTTAATCCAAATAAGAAAATTAAAAAAAACAATATATTGTTTACAATTTCTACTGATTCATATTTTATATATTTTATTATATGTAACTCGAATTTAAATTTTTTGTACTGTTTTATTGTGACTATTAATGTGTAAATAGCTATTGATATTAATGTAATTGCAACAATAATTGTTTTGTTTTTCGTAAATATAGCAGTTAGTATTAATACAATAAAATTTAATAAATTTAATTGTATACAATATTTATTTGCTTTTTTCTCTTCTCCAGCAAAATATAATTTTTCTAATACAAAAGAAAAAACTAGCTGAATGTATAATTGTAATATAGAATATACAGCAAATTCTTTGTATGTTTCAAAATCCATATTCATAAATCCCACATATTTTTTTACATTTATTGCAAATAATCCAAATATTATTAGCCCTACTATTATTCCAGCTGTCATTCCAGATAAAACTGCATTTTCATCTTTATCCTTTTATTTACTTATATTGGGTCCTGTTGCAAATATTGATTTTAATAATGCCCATATAAATTGCAATGGATATGTTAATGTAAATACATTTACTAAATTTTTATTTACTAATAGTCCTAGACAAAACCAAGATAATATTGGTATAAACGAAAATATTGCTGAATTACTTGCTATTCGTAATAATCGTTTCATTTGTTTTCTCCTATTTTTCCGTTTTTATATTGATACTCTCTAATTTCACAATTTTTTATTTTTGCACTAACAACAATTCCTTCTTCACTTATTCCGTTAAAATATGCATTAATTGCTCTACAAGTTCCACCATGTGTAACAAGTAATATATTCTTATCTTTATACTTTTCTTCTATTTCATCTAATAAATTCCATACTCTATTACATACATTTTGTATAGGTTCTACTTTCAGCTTATTCCAATTTAAATTATAGTTATTTATTATATCTATATCTTCATTTACTATACTAGGCCATTCCTCTTTTGTTGTTCCTTCTATATTTCCACAATTTCTTTCTATTATTCTTTCATCACTTATAATTTTACAATCTATTGCTTCATTTATTATTTCCGCAGTTTTTCTTGCTCTTTTTAATGGTGAACATATTATCAAATCTATTTTATGGTCTTTTAATTGTGTTTTTGCTTTCTTAGCCTGTTCAATTCCTGTACTATTTAATTCTATATCTGTTCTTCCTTGGCATTTTCCTGCCACATTCCAATCTGTTTGTCCATGTCTTATTACATATAATTTCATTCTTTTAACTCCCCATATCCTTCATATATTGTTCCATTATTTATCAAAAATTCTTTTATACTTTTTTGTAATCTAGTTGTTTCTGGTAATTGATGATAATTATCACATTTTTTTAAATTAAATACAAAATTCAATACATCGTTTATTCCATTTTTAGAACTCTGTATTTCAAAAAGTTCTTGAAATTTTTTTATATTAGACTTCTCATCTAACATTGTTGATATTTCTTTACTTAATAACCATGATTCACAAATATATTTCGGATTTTCTATATTATAATATTTTTTTAATAATTCTTTTGAATTTAGTAATGAATCTTTTACTTTTTCTATATCAAGTTTTTTTCCTGCTGGTATATGTATTTTAACATTATTGTTAGTAGTTGGTTCAAACTGCAATCTTCCACATTCTATTAATCTTGCATTTATAAAATATGTTCCCCATAACATTTGTGAAATTCGGATTCCTTCATAATGTTTATTTAGAATGTCATTTAATAAACATTCTTTTACTCTTTGTTTTTGAATTTCTATTTGTTCATTATCAAAATTATATTTGCTAATATTCTTCTTATGATACTCAAATCCCAACAATAACAACACACTTGTTATAAATGGATTTACGTTTTCTCCAAATAATATATTTATATTTTTTTCTTCCCATAGTTCTCTAAACTTTTCTGTTTTATCAATATATAAGATTTCATATATTTCATTTGTTTTATCATATATTTTTTTATTATTATTAGTTTCATCTATACATCTATTACATTTTTCATAGTAATCTATATCTTTTATAGAATAGTACTCCAATGCTTCTTTTATTTTTTCTTTACTTAACAACATTTTTTCTCCTATTTTAAATAATATTCCATCATTAATGGATCACTCTCAAATCCATAGCTTTTATAGATAGAAATCGCTTCTGGATTATCACTACGAAGTTTCAAAATTTCTAAATTCTGTTTTTTTGCAAATTTTATACATTCGCCTATTAATTTTGTCTGAATACCTTTTTTTCTATATTCACATAATGTAAATACATCACAAATATATCCTTCTTTTCCACTGATTGCACACTGAGGCATATAATTTATGATTTGTAAGCCACATGTAGCTATAATATGATTTTCTTGTTCTTCTACAAAAAAAATTATATCTTCATTTAAATGTCTAATTAGAAATTTTTTTGTTACTTCATAAAGTCTTTTATCTTCTCCTTCTGGATAATCTTCCTTCCAGTCTTCTTTTTGTTGTAAAACTCGTAATTTTGAAAGTTCTTCTATATCCCTTTTCTCAGCAATTCTCATATTTCCTCCATATCTATTTTCTTTATCTTTTATCAAATAACTAACTATCCATAATACTTATTTGTTTATTTTGTTTTTCTATATCTAGGTATTTATGTTTTGATAAATGTTTTTGTGCTATACAATAAACTGCATATGCAATCCATACACCTTTAATTCCTAACACAGTATATGACAAAATCGTTGCAACTACAATTTTTATTAATGATGTAATAAAATTTCTTTGTGCTAAAAATTTAAATTCTCTAGTTCCTCTAAGTATTGCACAATAAAACATACCACTTATTTCTTCATATTGTCCTATTATTAATAATGGCAATACAGAATAAAAAATTACCCATAATTCATTTTCTTTAAATGATATATCTGCAATTATAATAGCAATAATTACTGTACAAACTGGAACTATAACGGAAAATATGTTTATTAATTTTCTTCCTACACTTTTAGCATTTTTCATTTTTTCTTGGTCTTTTCTTCCAGATTCTATTCCAATACTTATTGAAATGCCATCACCAAATCCCTGTATAAATGCTTGTGATACATCTCTTATTTGTATTACAATTACATGTACTGCATATTCAGTAGGTCCAATTCTTGATACTAAAATATTAAATATAAATTTATCTATTCTTGATGCTAATCTTTCCATACAATTCCATTTAAATAAATTCAATATTTTTTTAGATATTTCTTTATCAAATTTATATTTTATAGTAGAGTTCGATTTTAATATTAAATAAATACAAAGCCCTGTATCAATGCTTATTGTAACCCATGCTACTCCAGCTACTCCACCTCCTAATTTTACAACTATTACGTCTAAAATCAAATTACAGATTACCGCTATAATTTTTAATGTCATTATCATTCCTTGTTTTCCTATTGTCCTTTGGTGTCCTGTAAGGACTGTAACCATAGCATTTGGAATAAATCCTATTAATCTTATTAACATATATGTAGTACAAATTTTATCAACATTAAAAAGTCCTGGTAATAGTGGATTTATAAAATATATAACTATAATTGTTATAATTGATATTACTAATGTTATTAATATTGAATTTCCTGTTATTTTTTTAGCTTTTTCTGTGTTGTTTTCTCCTATTGTTTTTGAAAGTAATGCTGTATTAGAAATATTTAAAGCCATTATACTCATTTGCATTATATCTATTATTACTCCCGCTGCTCCTATTGCACCTACAGCACTCGTTCCCAGTCTAGTTACAACAATTGTATCTACTAATGTCATTAATGTATTTATAAAATATTCTAAAGCTATTGGTATAGATATTTTTAGTTGCTTTTTTACTGTTAATTCTTCATTCATTTTTCTTTATCCTATATTATTTTTTATTATATATTTTACAAATTATCTTTTATACTAGGAAATAAATCATAAACATTAAATCCTAATTGTTCATCAATATATTGCTTTAATTTATAAGTTTCTTTTATATGATATTGTGTATTTTCATGTGCACCCTTTCTAATTATTAAATCTATCAACCTCTTATCAACAGTCATAATAATATCAGTACACATCAAATCACATAAATTTATTATTTTTTCATATATTGTATATTCATGATTTTTAATAAATTCTGTTCTAAATGGTATATCTCTTGGAATTCCACCTGCTGTACAGTAAACATCATTGTTTAAATATGAATGTGTTAGACAAATATTTGCATATTCATCATCATATCCTAATTCTTTAAGATAGTTGTATCCTTGCATTACATGGTCTTTTCCATCTCCTACAGATCTTCCTATATCGTGTATATACCCTAATATTTTTGCATAATCTACATCTAAGTTTAACTTTTCTGCTATTTTTCCTGCTGAATCTCCCACACAAATTGAGTGGTTTATCCAGTGATCATCTGATGCTTTTTTTCTTGCTTCTTCTAACATTTCTCTTGCTTTTTCCACTGTTAATTTCATATTTTTACACTCCTCCCTTTTCTTTAATCTTCTCATCTATTGTACAAATTTGTTAAACAAATCCTTATAAATTTTATCAGCATCTAAATAATTAACAAATGTAACTTTATGTCTATTTTCTGATAATTCATATGATGTATCCTCTTTTATAATTGGGCAACTGACTTCTTCTGTTTCAAAGCAAGTTTTATTTATCATATATGCAATAACACTTATGTCCCAAATAACTCTTCTTTCTTGTATTCCATGATATGTATCATTATAAAATCTTTGGCATAAATAATCGCATAATTCATTTTTTCCTTTTAAAAAATGTTCTAATTCATATATTGAAGTTCTTAAATTAGATGCCACATTTTTGCAAGGAATCACTGTTAATTTAACTTTTGATTCATATACTTCTCTAACTGCTTGTACATCTTGTCTAAAATTAAACTCTCTATTATTGTCTGCTAAAAAGCTATTTCCTCCTAACCAAATTACTTCTATTTTATTTATAATTTCTGGTGCTTTTTTTATTGCCAATGCAATATTTGTAATTGCTCCAATTGCTAAGATATATGTTTTTTCATTTTTGTTAGCAATCTCTATAATTTTATTTACTGCATCACTATTTTTGTTATATCCATTACATATATAATCTAAAGAACCTTTAAATACTTTATTTTTTGTTTCAAAATTTAACCAATTGCATATTTTTAATATTTCGTTATAACTCTTTTCTGTTGTTTCTTCTATTGTTTCTTTTCTATCACTATGCGAATAAGGTGCTACTGTAATTGCTTCAATATTGAATTTATCTTGATTTTTTAATAAATATGCAAGAGCAAATTGGTCATCACATTCATTATATGTATCTGTATCTAATATTATATTGTCCATATTATTTTCTCCTTTATTTTATTTTATTTCAAACCATTATGATAATTTTACAATTATGTCTCAGACTTTTTTCTCTTTAAATTATATTATTTTGCTCTGTTAATTTTTTAAATAAATCTTTATATATTTTATTCGGATCTAAATCATTAACAAATGTAATTTTATGCCTATTTTCCGTTAATTCATATGATGTATCTTCTTTTATAATTGGGCAACTGACTTCTTCTGTTTCAAACCAAGATTTATTTATCATATATGCAATAACATCTATATCCCAAATAACTCTTCTTTCTTTTATTTCATGATATGTATCATTTACAAACCTTTGACACAAATAATCACATAATTCACTTTTTCCTTTTAAGAAATGTTCTAATTCATATTTAGAAATCATTAGATTTGAAGCAACATTTTTACCTGGAATTACTGTCAATTTTACTTTTGATTCAAATACTTCTCTGATAGCTTGTACATCATGTCTAAAATTACATTCTATGTTATTTTTATTTAAGAAGCTATGTCCACCTGTCCAAATTATTTCTATCTTTTCTATAATGTCTGGTGATTTTTTTATTGCTAGTGCAATATTTGTAATCGGTCCAATTGCTAATATATATGTTTTTTTATTTGTATTTGCAATTTCAACAATTTTATTAACTGCATCATTATTTTCATTATATCTATTACAAATATAATCTATTGAACCCTTAAACACTTTATTTTTAGTTTCAAAATTTAGCCAATTACATATTCTAAGTATTTCATTATAACTTTTATCCGTTGCCTCTGCTATAGTTTCTTCAATCTCATCGTGTGAATGCGGTGCTATTGTTATCGCATCAATATTAAATTTATCTTGGTTTTTTAATAAATATGCAAGTGCAAAATGATCGTCACATTCAGTATCCATGTCTGTATCTAATATTACATTAACTTTTTCTTTTTTATAGTTTGTAATAAATTCATAAATTTCTTTCCAATTATAAACTCTTGTAATTTCTTTTTCTTCTCTATTACAAGGTTTGTCCATTATAAGTGTAGTTATATTTTTTTTATAACATTCTCTACAAATACTATTAGAATCATCTATCATTACATCAATACCATTTTCTATACATTTTTCTGCCTTTTCTTTTTTATATTTTGTAAAAATTAATTTATCATATGGTATCTCTTTTTCTCTTAACCATTTCTTTGTCATATTATATGGGTCTGAGTATTCTCCATTATCCCTACCTGTAATAATTACAATAGTATGTCCATCTTCTTTTAATTTTTCAATATATTCTTTTGCACCTTCTTTTACTCCTAAGTTTTTAGCTATTCTTTCAACATTGTCTAGATAAAATGGCCATAATTCTTCTTCAGACCAATCAAACATTCCCTCAGTCATATGTTTATTTGGGTCAATGATTCCTGTATTTCTTAATTCTTTATCATGCTTTAAAAATTCTTCTTCCAATGCTTCATCAAATTTTGATATTACATTATCTATATCTATTCCTATGTTCATTTTTTACCTCTTCCTTATTAATATATATTTTATTAAAATCTTTATTTAATCATATTTTTTGTTTATATATACAATAAATACTATATACACTATTATTGCTATAAGAAAAGTAGTTGATATAATATTTTCATTTTCTTTAAATACTGTATAAGATAGTATTGGAATTATTGCTGTAACAATTCCTTCTATAAATCTCTCAAATGTTACATATGAAGTTTGATAATTTTCCTTTGAACTCTCATATATAGCAACATTGTCATATATATCATAAGCACTATTTGCGCACCCCATAAAAACATATATTATCGGTAATAAATATATTACATAGTTAGCTTTAAACACAAATAATAATATAAAAGAAATTATATATAATATGCCATTTGGAATAAGTACCCTTTTCCATTCTCTGCCATCTGCTTTTCTTGCCCAAAATTTACTAAATAATGCATCTGACAAATTTATAACTATATTTAAAATACTATAATATACATAATTTATATGTAAATATCTAAGTAAGTACACATTCAAGTACATTGTTCCTATTCCTAATGCAAATCTATTAATTCCTGCTGTAATTAGTACCTTCTTAAACGATTTATCTTTTGCAGGTCTTGATATAGATTCTTTAATTGTAATTGGCTTATTTTCTATCTCAGGTTTATACGTATTTATCCTTATCATAATATCAATAAATGCTATAATAAAGACTATCCCAAATAATATTAAGAATCCGTTTAATTCATATCCATTTGCTTTAAACTTATCTAATATAACTCCCATAAATAAACTAAATGCCATAACAACTGTATTTTTTATCATATTTTTACTTGAAGCAAATTTTGTTCTGTCTTCTTTTTTTACTAGTGTCATTCTCCAATTTACAAATGTTATATATCCCATTTCTCCTGTTACTGCATATATTGATGCAAATATGAAAAAGAATATTGTTCTAACAGTTATATTATCTGATATAAATGGTATAAAAGCAAAACCAACTGACGCTAATCTGTATATAGTATAATTTGATAATACTACCAATTTTGATTGTCCTATTTTTGAAAAAAGTGGTGCTGCTAATATTTGTAGCACATTTGTTATTGTGTCTAATACTGCATATATTCCAATTGCTAAGTCTGATAGTCCTAAATATACTGCAAATGCAGTTATCAGTGAACTACTTGCTATTTTGTTATTTGCGGTATCTAATATTGATGATGTAAGATATTTTTTATATTCTTTTTTATAATTCATTTTCTTGTTCCTTTTCATTATTATTCATTATAATTTTATACAAATATATACTTACAAAAATTTCTATTATTGATAAAACCGTTAAGATACTTATTACTAATACCATTGGGTATTTTAACAGTATTGTCGTAAAACTCAAACTTATTATTGTTCTCACAATTTTTCTTGATAACTCCATAGTTGTTAATAATGTTTGTTGTCTATTTTTATCAGTATTTTTCAAGGCTAAATCCTGCATATATACCTTAAAGGGATCTCTTATAAAAAGTATAATTACATATCCAAGCCCCATAATCACAAATTTCATTACTGGCATATTAGATACATTATAACCAATAAGCATTAAAATCAATGATATTAATAATCCCACTGGAAGCATTATTCCTACTTTGTCTTCATATTTTTTATGTATTTTGTCAAATTTTATATTTGATAATAATCTTACTATCCTTGACACACATAATATTGCACCAATTACTAGTGATGTTTTTTCAACATCATATAATTTTAGTAATTCTTGTTGAATAAATAGTTTTCCATTAGATTGTCCAGAATTTACCATTGGATAACATAATCCATATGAAAGTAGTATGAATATTATAATTTTTGTGTATTTAATTTTTCCTTTACCTGTTTCTTTATTTTTTTCTAATTTATTTTTATTATCTTTTGAATAGTCTACCATATACCAAGATAATATAAAACATATTACACAAAATGTAATACAGCCTATCATTGGCAAATAGTTATTAATATTAAACATTATACTTGCTACAAACGATATAATCATTGTCACAGCTGCATATATTGTATTTGCTTTTGTTCTATATTTTATATATTCGTTTTCCGTGTGTTGCAATTCTAAATTATTTTTTAACACTGCATTTATCATATTTTGAAATGTAAATGCCATCTCGTAAAATATTTTTCCAATTACGATTGTTATGTAATTTTTACCAAATGTTAATAATATACTTGATATTAATAATAGAAATGACCCTAACCTAACTGATTTTGTATTTCCTATTTTGTGTATTATTTTAAGTAATGGTACTTGCAATAAAATATTTATTATCATTGATATTGATGTTAGAGATACTATTTGTGATGCTGTAAAGTTTTTTACTACTGTTAAAAATAATGTGTCTATTGCAACCCAAAATAATAAATCCCCTGATAGTCCATCATACCATGGAAATATTTTATTAAATCTCTTTAGTTTATTTTCTTCCATTTGTTACTCCATCTTTTATTCTTCTATTTCATATAAATTTTTATATTCTTCACAATTATTCATTAATTCTATATGTGTACCAGAAGCGCATATTTTATGCTTGTCAACCACAAAAATATTATCCGCATCAACTATTGTACTTAATCTATGTGCTACAATTATAACAGTGTGGTCTTTTGATAATTCTTTAATAACATTTTTGATTTTTTCTTGATTACTATTATCCAAAGAACTTGTTGCTTCATCTAATAGAATTATTTTTGATTTTTTTATTAGTGCCCTTGCAATTGCTATTCTCTGCTTTTGTCCACCACTTAGAATCACTCCATTTTCTCCAACAAGAGTGTCATAACCATCTTCCATAGATTCTATAACATCATGAATCTGTGCCTTTTTACAAACATCAATTATTTCCTCATCAGTCGTATCAGGATTTGCCAATTTTATATTATCTTTTATTGATAAATTAAAAATATATGGTGATTGTGAAACAATAGAAATATTATCTTTTATTGTTTTTTCTGATAAATCATTTATATTATAATTATCTATTAAAACTTTTCCACTATCTACACTATATCCTTTACTAATTAATTTTAAAATTGTTGATTTTCCTTCTCCACTTTTTCCTACAATTGCTATCATTTTATTTGGTCCTATTTTGAAGTTAAGATTTTCAAATAACTTGTTTGAGTTATATTGAAAATCTACATTTTTAAATTCTATATTTCCTTTTATATTATTTACTTTTAATGTTCCAAAATTTTCTTTAACAAAAGACTTATATGTAATTATATTAAAAACTCTTGATGATGAAACTTTTCCATCTGCTAATTTTTCTCTTATTTCTGATATATAATTTATCAAATTTAAAACCTTATTTTTATATAAGAAAATTATCAAAAATGAACTTACTTGAAGTGTATTGTTCATAATGAAATGTATTGATAGCAAAACGAATATAAAGTCTAAAATATGTTGAAATACTGCAATCCATCTGTTCCAAGTTCTTCTAGTATGTGTAGTTTTAATTTCTGCTTTTATAGTTTCTAACTGTTTTGCATTAGTTTCTTTTAAAACTATTTCTTTTAGATTTAAGTTTTTTATTTCTCTTATACCTCTTATAATATCTGTATATAATCCAACAGTTTTTTCGTCTTTTTCCTTATAATCTTTTTTTACTCTTTTATAATAGAATAATTTTTTTGAAGTTAACCTATATACTAATATTATATTTAAAATTAAAAATATTCCTAAATATGCATTAAGATATAATACATAAACTATAAAACTTACATTTAATATTATTCCAGATAAGTCATCTGTTATGTAATCAAATAATTCTGATAATTCTGTTGTATCTTTATTTAATCTTGAAATAAAAATTCCTGAATTTGTATTGTCAAAATTCTTTACTTCGAAGTTTGTCAAACTTTCTAACATATCTCTTTTTAAATCAAAGTTTACTTTTCCATTTAATTTTAATACTACTCTAGACCACAAATTTGTTACTATTTCTATAATTATTCTTAATATTAGTAAAAATAGTGCTATTTTTATTATATTAGTTTTGTCAAAGTCTTCAAAGAATCCAAGCATTTTTCCTTCATATATTGGTGATAATAATGATATTCCAGCATATGCTAAACTCAATATTATTACTCCTATTGAAAGAAATTTATATTTTTTATAATATTTTAATAATTCAATTAAATTTTTGCTATCTTTTTTCATTTTGCTTCTCCATTTTAATTTATAGTATTTTTTCATATATAAATGCTTTTTCATCCGCATTTTTTTCTAGTTTTCCATATTCTATATCTTCTATTATTGTTTCATAAATTTTTTTACATCCACATTTTTCATAAAAATGATAATTACATGATTCATCTGTTAGTATTTGTAAGTTTTTCATATTATCTTTTTTAGCCATCTTAAATACTTCAAGCAATAATTTTTCACCTATTTTTTGTCCTCTAAAATTTTTATCTACTATAAGAATGGAAACTTCTCCATCAAAATAATTTTCTAATTCTTTTGGTACATAGTCATAATTATTCTCATATTGATTAAATCCTTCTTTATCTTTAATTTTTTTACTTTTTCGCAATATATTGCCTATTGTTTTGTATATTTTTCTTTTTATTAATCTTCTATGTGAGCTTTTATTTGAATATCCACAAAATCCAACAAGTTTCTTTCCATCTTTATATGTTACAATTTTTTCACTTTCTTCTAATAAATCAATTAAATATATCCATGCACAAATATTTCCTTCTGCTTCTGATTCTCTTTTTCCTAAATTCCATTCTTCAGCCAATAAATTTACTGCTTGTTTCATTTCATTATATTTCATTTGTTTCTCCTATATTTTCTTATATTTTTATTACTTCATATACTTAATCACAAACTCTGTACCTTTGTCAAGCTCTGACTTGCAACTTATCATGCCATTATTTTTTTCAATAATATTTTTTGCCAATGCAAGTCCAATACCTACGCTATTTTCAGAAGAATTTTGACCTTTATAAAATCTTTCAAAAATATGTTTTAAATCTTCTTTTGTCATTCCTTCTCCTTCGTCTCTTATTGCTATTTTTGTAAACAAGGTATTTTCTTCATATTTTATATAAATTTTTCCATTTTCTTCATTATGTTCAATACAATTTTTAATAATATTTGTAACCGCTTCTTGTTGCCATTTATAGTCACCTAAAAATGAGGCCTTTTCGTCTCCTTTAATAATAATTTGTTGATTTTTTATTTCTATTGGTATTTCTAAGTTTCTGATTATTTCATCTATAAATTTTTTTAAGTTGATTTTTTCTTCATTAAATTTTATAACGTTTGCATCTAATTTTGATAATTTTAGCATTGATATAACAAGCCAGTTTATCCAATCTATTTGTTTGCTAATTTCAAATATAAATTTTTGTTTTGTGCTTTCTTCCATGCTCGGATTATCTTTTAAGTTGTCTAGCATTATTGTTATTGATGTTAGTGGTGTTTTTAGTTGATGTGATATATCTTCAACAGACATTTTTAAATTTTCTTTGTCTTTTTTTGATGTTTCGCTTTCTTCTTTTAACATAACTGTAATTTTGTATAGTTCGTTTTTTAAGTTGCTTAGTTCATCTTCGCTATTTTCGTTTATATCTAAGTCATATTTTCTGTTTTTTATTTCATTTATATATTGTGTAATTTGATTTATTTTTTTATCTCTTTTTTTCAAATACACTAAAAAAATACCCATACATAAAATACTAAAAATTATAATTAATATAATGTTTGATATTAAATTTTGTTTCATTTGATTTTGTACTGATATTATAGAATTTGTTTCATTTGTGTCAATTCCATATTTTGCAAGTTCGGCTTGTCCTTTTTTATATTCTTCAGTATTTTGGTTTGAATTTAATATTTCTATTATTTTTCTAGTATCTATCTCTGGCTTTTCTTTTAACATTGTTCCTATTATGTCTGCAATTTTTTGGTTTGCAATAATTGTTACCTTTTGGTATTGCATATATGTTTGAATTGTTATAATTATGCTTGCTGCTATTGTTAATAGTATTATTGGTAATATTAAATATTTTATATTTTTGTTTCTTAAATGTTTCATTTTAATCCCCTATTCTATACCCAAGTCCTCTAACAGTCTTAATAATTGATTCATCACCTAATTTTTCTCTAATTCTTTTTATATAAACTGTTAAAGTATTATCATTAACAAAATTTCCTGCAATATCCCATATTTTTTCTAACAGTTGTTCTCTTGTGATTAATTTATTTTGATTTGTAAATAACATAAGCAAAATTCTATACTCCAAACTCGTAAAAATTATTTCTTGATTATCCTTATAAACCTTTGCTGATGTTGTATCTATTTTGATATTTTTATATTGAATTATATTGCTATTTTCTTCTTTTTGACCATATCTTCGTAAAACTGATTTTATTCTAGATATCAATTCTCTTGTTCTAAATGGCTTTACTATATAATCATCTGCTCCTAAATCTAAACCTAGTACTACACTTGTTTCTTCATCTTGTGCAGTCAAAAAAATTACTGGTATATCTTGTTTTTCTTTTATTTCTTTGCATATGTCAAAACCATTTCCGTCTGGCAAAGATACATCCAACAACACTATATCAATTTGTTCTTGTTTTATTTTTTCTTTACTTTCTGCTACACTTTTTGCTGATATTACTTGAAAATTTTCCTGCTCTAGTGAATATTTTAGACCCATTACTATTGTTTCATTGTCTTCTACTAATAATATTTTTTTCATAATTTTTCCTCTTAATTTTATTATCTATTATACTATATCATATTTAATTAAATAACAAAAGGGTATATGAAATTTTTTATTTTACATTTTTCGACAAAAAAATGAGACAGATTTGCTTCTGTCCCTATTGTCCTGCTCTTGTCTCACTCTTGTCTTATTTGACAAATAAACTTCTTATTTTCTTTATTACATAATGGCTTCCACCACTACTATTATTTTGAGTATTTTCTACCATTCCTATAATAAGCATATCATCTACATTTGAATTGTTAGCAGAATAATCAACTGTAAAGCAGTCAAACCATCCTAATGTACCACTTTCTGTATCTGTACTTGAATTTTTAAGTTCCGCTGTTCCAGTTTTTCCAGCAATTGTAACACCTGGTACTTTCATATCATTTGCTGTTCCTTCTGGATTTTCTACAACTTGAATTAAGTCATTTTTTACAGTATTTGCAGCATCTGATGTAAATACATTTTCCTTTAAATATGTTCTTTTCATTTTATTTTCATTTTTATATTCTATAAATGGTTTTACCATATTTCCATTATTCGCAAATGCTGAGTAAATAGATGCCATATGTATTGGATTTACCAATATGTCACCTTGGCCATAGCCTGAATCTGCTAATTTCTTTTCATTCATATCTACTTTTTCTGAATTTGAATATTGTGATTTTTTAAATGTTAATGGAAATTCTATTGTTTTATCAATATCTTCATTAAATCCTAGTTTATCTAATCCTGAGCAGAAAGTATCTTTTCCAATTTGCATAGCAGCTTGACCAAAGAATATGTTGTCAGAGTGTATTAATGCATTTGCTATATTTTTTGGTCCATTATATGCAGTTAATGTTGTTATATAAACATCTCCCCAACTTGAATTTTTTTGCCATTTTAACCCTGAATAATTAAATGTTGTATCTGTTGATAGTTTTCCACTTGTTAGACCTATTGCAGCAGTTATTGGTTTAAATGTTGAACCTGGGCAATAGCTTTGTAAAAATCTATTATATAATGGTTTATTTGCATCATTATTTAATTCATCCCATTTTTCTGATGTCATTCCTAATACAAAATCGTTTGAGTTATATGATGGTGTACTTACTGTTGCAAGTAATTCCCCTGTTGTAGGATTCATTACTACAAAAAAACCTTTATCTGTTTTCATTTGATCATATAGATTTTTTTGTATTAAACTATCTATTGTTAGTTTTACATCTGTTCCATCCTTTTTATCTTGTTTTGCCAACGTTTTTAACTTATTTCCATTTTCATCAGCTATATAGATTTCTGTTCCATCTATACCTCTTAATGTATCTTCATATGCTTGTTCTAGTCCAGCTTTGCCTATTATACTACTTGAATTATATCCTTTTCCTTCTTTTTGTTTTAATTCCTCTGCACTTATAGCTTGCACATATCCAATTAAATGTGCAGCCTCTTCACCTAATGGATATACTCTTGCATCAACACTTGTTATTTTTATTCCTGGTATTTCTAGCAATTGATTCTTTAATTCTGTATTATCTGCTGAAACTTTTTTTATTGGCACAAATGTGTCATCCTTAACATATGATGCTGATATTTGTTTATTTATGTAATCTGTTGAAACACCTGTTAATTCTGATATTTTATTTATGTTTGTTTCTTTATTTTCTCCTAGTTTGCCTGGTACAATTCCAACACTTGAAATACTACCATTTTCAGCAAGTTTTTCTCCATTTCTGTCAAGAATCTCTCCTCTTTTTGCTGATAATGTAGAAACTCTTACTTTGTCAGTACTTCTTAACTCTGGGAAAATCATACTAGAAGCCCAACTTATTTTATATTCTTTATTTTCTTTTACTAATTTTGCCGTATTCGTAAAATTTATTGTTCCTGCTGATGTTGACATACTTTCATCATATTTTATATTATATGTTTTCCCATCTTTTGTAGTTTCAGATGGTGTTATTTTTATATCGTATGCATCAATTCCTTTATATATATTTTTATTTCTTTTTGCAAAATCTTCTTGTGATATTTGTGTTTTTGAATTTTCTGAAATCATATTATACATTTCTTCGTATTTTTGCTCATTTAATAATGATATGTACTCACTTAATGCTTCTTCAGGTTTTGGTGCATTTTTATTTATTATTATAAATGCTCCTCCTGCAATAATTGCTATTGCTACTATTATTACTATTGCAACTATTATTATTTTTTTATTTTTCATAAAATACATCTCCTCTTTAGAACTTGTCAAAAGGGACGCCCTTTTTTGACAAGTTTATAATATCACAACAAATTTCATTTTTCAATAAATATTAAATAAATCCAATATCAAGCTAGGCTCTTTTTTAACGTATTCTTTTTAATACTTGTCAAAAAGGGGCGTCCCTTTTGACAAGTTTACATCTTTATTAACAATCATGTCTACTTTTCCATCTTTTAAATAAATAATTTTATCAGAATTCTCAATTGTAGATTTTCTATGGGCAATTATTATAACAGTACTATCATTAGTAATCTTATCTATTAATTTTTGAATTCTATCTTCTGTTTTCAAATCAATATTTGAAGTAGGTTCATCAAATATATAAATATTAGCCTTATGCAAAATTGCCCTTAAAAAAGCTATCATTTGAAGTTGACCATATGATAATTTGTTTTTATCTATTCTTTCTTCCAAACCATTCTGAAATTTATCTAAAACTTTTTCAAAACCTATATCATTTGCAACCATTCTAATCTGTTTTTCTGTAATTGTTTCATCACCTAAAATAATATTGTTTTTTAATGTATCATTCAATATATATGGAGTTTGGGAAATATACGAAATATTTTTTCTAACATCTTCAATTCTAACTTTTTGAATATCTTTTCCACCAATCATTATTTTTCCGCTTTTTATAGGATACAGCCTCATAAGAATATTTGCAATAGTTGTTTTTCCAACTCCAGTTTTTCCTGCAATTGTTACTTTATTTCCTTCTTTTATCACAAAAGAAATATTATGTAATACTTTGTTTTCTCCATATTGCATACAAACATTTTCAAACTCTATATCACCTTTTAAATTTTCAGCAACTTCTCCCTTTTCAATATCTTCTCTTCCTTTTTCTTTTAATAAAATATTTATTCTTTTTAATGACATACTAGATGATTGTATTTCTTCCAATTCTGTAAAAATTTCATTTAGTGGTGCTCTACACTTTTGTATATAATTAATTACCAAATAAATACTTCCTAATGAAACCATACTATCTATATTAAATACATACATTAAAATAAGATAAATTGCAACAGCTTGTATTGTGATTGCTAATGGATAAATAAAACTTTCCACAAATATCCATTTTTTTCTATAAACTAATTCTTCGTCCATAGTCCTACAAATTGTTTCTGCGTTTTTCTTTTGTAATCCATATAAATATGTTAATTTACTTTTATTGTACATTTCTGAAAATTGTCTATTCTCTTTATCCCTTTTATCTAATACGATTTTACTACAAATTGCAACTTTATGTGTAAATATGTATGAAACTACTGCATTTAAAATAATTGCTGTACTGCCAATTATTGCTAGCTTGATATCTGCAAAGAACATGAAAATTACCATTGTTATAATATATACTACATCATTTAAAACAATTTGTATTGTTCCTAAAAATAAAGATGATACATTTTCTATGTCAGATGTTAGTCTTGTATAAATTTCTGATGAATTGTATTTTTGATATGTAGTCATGTCCCATTTTAAAACATTACAAAACAATTTTTCTCTTAAATCTCTTAATATTTTTGCCATCGCTTTATTAATAACACTATTTCTTGCATTTTTTGCAAATAATAAAATAATATGTACAGCAAAATATGTCAAAAATAATTTCATCAAAGTTTCTTTAGATGTTATATCAACATCTAATATGTTTTTCATAATTAATGGATGTGTTGCACTTAAAATATTGCATATAATTAAGGCTATTGCTACTAAAACTAACATATTAGCATTTTTCTTTAGAATATATTTCATCTGCTTCTTCCTTTCTTTCAAGGTAATCTAGTTCTCTATAAAATTCATTTTTTTCCAACAATTCTTCATGTGTGCCTGAATCTTGTATTTTTCCATCAAGTAATATATATATTTTATCTAATTGTTTTACACTTGATATTTTGTTTGATATTACTATTAGTGTATTATCCGAAATTTGATTTATTAATCTATCCATTATTTTCTTTTCAGTTTTACTATCTAATGCCGAAAGAGTATCATCAAAAATATTGACATCTCTTGCTTGTCCTAAATTTCTTGCAATTGATATTCTTTGTTTTTGTCCTCCTGATAATTTTATTCCTCTTTCACCTACAAAAGTATTTTCCTTATTTGCAAATTTGTCAATGTCTTCTTTCAATTCAGCCTTTTGTAATATTTTGTCTAGTTCATAATCACTTAAATTATCTTTTATATCAACATTAGACTTTATCGTATCATCTAATATAATATTAGATTGAATAGCATAATTATATTTTTTGAAAATTGAATTTTTTTTGTATGAATTAATATCTTTATCATTTATATAAATCATGTCATTTGGTACTTCATAAAATCCAGTTAGAATATTCATTAAAGTTGTTTTTCCGCTTCCAACTGCACCTATAATTCCTATTTTTTCACCTTTTTTTATTGTCATATTTATATCATTTAATACAGGCTTTTCTTCATCATTATACCAATATGATAAATGATTTACTTGTATTTTATTTATTTTTTCTAAGTTTTCTCCATCATTTGAGCATTCTTCCAAATTCAAAAAATAATTAAAACGATTAATTGCTTGACTGTAATAAGGCATCTTTTGTAAAAATTGTTGAATTGCTGAAACAAAATCTCCTAAAATTTGTCCTATATATCCTATAAATGTAATAATTTCTCCCACTGTTACATTTCCATTTAGCATATATATAATCCCAATACCAAATCCTACAATATAACAATATGCCCATAGCCAATTTATAACACTACTAATTTTATTTTTGGCTACACCTATTTGATAATCTGCTTTATACATTTTATCATTTATTTGTTTAAATTTTTCTATTTGTTCACCTTGTCTGTTATATGATTTTACTAACAAGAAACCATCTGTATTTTGTTCTATATTTTTTGATAAGTCTACATATATTTTTCTTGATTCTTCAACTTTTGCTTTTAATTTTTTATAGTAATAATATAAAGCTATTGCAGTTACTGGGAATGCAGGTATTAAATATAATGCGAGTTCTTTGTTTAATTGACTCCATATTAGTATAATTCCCATTGTAGGTGTTATAAATATTTTTGTAAACCAAAACCAAAAATTTCCTAGTACTCTTCGTATAAATGCAATTTCTTTTGTTAAATAAGCTAAAAATACACCTTTATTTTCTTTTTCAAAATAATCTGGTTTTACTTTTTGTAAATGCTTTATTACTTCTTTTCTTAAATATGTATCTGCTTTTCTTGAAATCGTGAAATACAATATTCTGTATAATGTCCTTGGAATAAATACTATTACACAATAAAATATTAACCAATATGCTTCTTTTATTATTTGTTCTTGGTTTATTGTTTCTTGCATTAGCAAGTTTAATATGTTTCCTATAGTTTGTGGTATTTTGAATGCCAAGTATATTACTATCGAATGTAATACTACTCCTAATAAGTGATATGGTAGTATTCTTGTTATTTCTTTTTCTACTATTTTGTTATATCTTTTCATTTGTTTCTCCTATTTATTTTTTTATTGTCAAAAGGGACGCCCTTTTTTGACAAGTTTATAATAATATTATTTTTAATACTTGTCAAAAAGGGGCGTCCCTTTTGACATTTAAAATAAACTTAAAAGTTCTTCTTTATCCCTTAATCCTACTAATCTTTTCTCTTCTTTTCCATTTTTGAAAACTATCAAAGTAGGAATACTCATAACATTATATTCAACTGCAATATCTGAATTTTCGTCAACATTGATTTTTCCCACTTTAGCTTTTCCTTCTAATTCTTTTGCCAATTCTTCTATTACTGGTGACATTGCATTACATGGTCCACACCAATCTGCATAAAAGTCAACCAATACTGGTTTTTCTGAATTTAAAACCTCTTCTTTAAAATTTTCTGAACTTAATTTTAGTTTCATTACAATTCCTCCTTTTAATATTTTTATCTTTGATTATTACATTATAAACAATCTAATACCCATTATTTTAAAACTGCAAGACCTGCCTTGGTCCCTTCGTATACAGCTTTTGAAATTTGATATAATCCTCCTGTACAATCTCCGCAAGCAAATAATCCTTTTATTGATGTTTGCATATTATCATATACTACAATTTTATCATTTTCTATTTTTGCTCCAAGTTTTTTTGCAAAATCTGTACTTCCTGCAACGCCTTGTGCAATAAATATTCCATCTATTTTCATTTTTGTATTATCATCAAAATCAATTTCTTCAACTTTAGTTTCTCCGTTTTATTTCTTTTATTTCTTTTGTATTTACATCAACATTTTCTGTTCTATATTCTGGGGCTTGTCTACCATTTGTTAATATAGTTATCGATTTTGCGATATTTTGCAAATCCATTGCTTCTGATATCGCATAGTCTCCATTTCCAATTACAGCAACATCTTTATTTCTATAAAAAAAGCCATCACAAACTGCACAATAGCTAATGCCTTTACCCTCATATTCATCTATATTTTTTATATTTGGTTTGCTTTTTTTGTTTCCAGTTGCCAATATAACTGCTTTTGCTTCAAATTCATTGTTCAAAGTTTGAACTTTAAATATTTGCTTTTTATTATTTATATTACTATTCAAATAATCAATCTGAATATTAGTGACTTCGTCTTTTACAATTTCTGCACCTATTTTTTTAGCCTGTCTAATTCCTATATTGTACAATTCTTCTCCATTTATACCATTTTCAAAACCATAATAATTTTCTATTTTTGAAGTTTTCTCTAATGCTGATTTTTCTTTATATATTATTAATGTTTTCAAGTTTCTTCTTACTGTATATAAACTTGCTGATATTCCCGCTGGTCCAGCACCTACAATTATAACATCATACATTGGTTTCTCCTTTTAAAACTAATTATTTAACAATAATTCCTAATAATTTAGATAGTTCAACAGCCTGAAATTGGTTAACAATTATCCCTTTTAAATCTTCTTTATCTACTACTATACCATCAATATTACAAGTTGAAACATCTATACCTCTTAAATTTGTTCTAAACATTTGAGTTCTATACAATTCACATTCATTAAATTTAACATTTTTTAATTTACATTCTCCAAAGGATGACAAACTTAAATTATTTTCCTTGAAAATTGTATCTTTTATATTAGAATTTGATAAATTTGAATACTCTAAATTTGATTCATTTATTTTCGTTTTGTAAATACTTGTATCTACAAACTTTGTACCCACAAATTTACAATTTAAAAATTCACACTCAACAAAATTTGATTCACTAAAATCAGAATTTGAGAAGTCACAGTCTTTGAAGATTACATTTGTAAAATATATATTTATAAATTTTGATTCTAAACATTTACAACTTTCAAAAATGCAATTTGTAATTTCAATTTTTTCTGTGATTATATTTTCTACACAATTTTTAAATTTATATCCTCGTATATCATTTTCTTGATTTATTTCTTTAATTATTATATTTTCTATTTCTTCTGTTTCTTTGTAGTTCATATTTTCTCCTTAAAATATCAAAAGTATCTTTGGAACAAATATTATTAATCCAATAATTGCTGATGCTATTGCTGATACTAAAACAGCTCCAGCAGCAACATCTTTTGCAATTTTTGCTTGTTCATTTTTTTCTTTTGTTATTAAATCTACTGTATTTTCAATTGCAGTATTTATCAATTCCATTGATATTACTAATCCAAATAAGATTATACAAATTATCCATTCTGCTTTACTTATTTTTAACATTATTCCAAATATTATTACAAGTATCATTATTGTTATATGTATTTTCATATTTTGTTCTTCTTTTATTCCTGTATATATTCCATCAAATGCATATTTAAAACTTTTTAACAATTTTTTCATTTTCAAATTTAATCCCTTCTGAATTTAAAATTTCTTTCACATACATTTTACTAAACTTCTTTTTATTTATCAATAGCTAAACCTAAAAAAAGAGCGGTTAGTTCCGCTCTTATCCAAAAACATTATTTTTAACCTCAAGCATTTGCTTATCACACTTCATCTTTTCATTTTTACTTAATATCTTATCAACAGTTAATATTTCAGCGATTGCCGTAACTATATTTTCCTGATATTCAGCATCAACAAATGCTTGAACATTAAGTGGTAATTCAATATCACTTAATTCTATTGTCCAATTTTTTTCATACTCACCCACAGCATTTCTTTTTGAAAAATACGATAAAAATTTTCTATCTCCTATGAATTCTGTTATTAAGTAATCATATGAAAATACCCCTTCTAATCTAATTAATTCATTGTCTTTAATTTCTGCGATAATAAAGCCATCACTTACCATTAAATCCCGTACTTTAACAATTGATTTGTAATATAATGTTTTCTTCATTTTTTGTCCTCCTGTCTATAAACCAATAAACCTTGATTTTTTATATACGTCTCTTTGAAAATTATACCACATTTTACATAAAATTACAAATACTACTAAAAATTTTTTTCTTTATTAATGCCATCATCAAACAACATACAATAATATACAGAAAAATTGTAATATACTACCTAACAATATGAATAAATGGAATATTGAATGCATGTATCTTTTCTTTCTTCCTAACCCATATAATATAGCTCCAACTGTATAAGCAATGCCACCTGAAACCAATAATACAAGACCTGGTATACCTAATAATTTTGGTAAAAGTTTAGCTGTAAAAATAATGCACCAGCCCATTCCTAAATAACAAATCATTGAAAATACTTTATATTTTTTTATATCTACTGCATTTAATGTTATTCCTAAAATTGCAATTGCCCATATAATTCCGAAAATAGTCCAGCCAAGAACTGCATTATATTCTCTAAATGTTACTAAACAAAATGGAGTATATGAACCTGCAATTAATAAAAATATTGAACAATGATCTAATACTTGAAAAACTTTCTTTGCTTTTCTTTCAGGTTTTAGTCCATGGTATATACTAGACATTGTATATAAAATTATCATCATTACACCATATATTGAACTACTTACAACACCATATCCATTATGATGAATTGCAGCAAATACAATACATAAAACTAATGCTACTATTCCAAAACTTCCTCCCACTATATGTGAGGTCATATTAAAAATTTCTTCACCTTTTGTGTAATCTGGTAAAATTCTATCCTTTAATTTTGTTCTAGTCATTTTATCCTCCTCATTCTTAGTTTCTTACTCTTTTTACTATAATGTTCAAAAAGTGTCCAAAAAGAACCGTCCCTTTTGGACATTATTTTTTTATCCATACTGATACATTTCTTGACTTAACACCAAAATTCCCACATCCATCTTCATCTATTGTAACTTCTTCCTCGCAATTTCCAAGGCCATCAATATATGTCTCACCTATATTTTGAGGTCCAATATACATTCTTTTGTATCCATCACCTGCATTAGAAATTACAACTGCCAAACTAGAATTAATATGTTCATCGTCTCCTTCTTGTGTCCAACCTATATAATTATTATGATCAAAATAATCATGTTGTAAACCATAAGACCTATCTTTCCTTATCAACATCAATGTTTTCAAATCATTTACTGGTTCAATATTGTCATGTTCTATTCCATAGTAATCTCCATAAAATACGCAAGGATATCCATCATTTCTTAGTAATATAATTGAATATGCTATTGATTTAAACCATCCTTGTATAAAACTTTGTAATGCTTGCCCTGGCTGTGTGTCATGGTTATCCACAAATGTTACCGCCATACAAGGATTTTCCTTTACTAATGTATGCTCTAATATTTTTGACATATCATAATTAGGATCATTTGAAGCATTATAAAAATTATAATGTAATGGAACATCAAATAATGATATTTTTCCTTCTGTTGAAGTTATATATCTATGTAACTTATTTACATCTGCTGCCCAATATTCACCAACTGCAAATAATTCTTTTTTACTTTCATCTCTTAATGTTTGTATCCATTTTTCATAAAAATCTGCATCTATATGTTTTACAGCATCTAGTCTAAATCCATCTACTTTAGTTAAATCTAAATACCATTTACCCCAGTCAGTACATTCCTTTACAACTCTTGGATTTGAAAAATCTAAATCTGCTCCCATTAAATAATCAAAATTACCAAACTCTTCATCAACCTCTGCACCCCATTTTTTATCAATAAATTTGAATATTGCATTTTCTCCTGTTTGGTTATTATAGTCTATTCCGTCAAAATCTGTCCAGTTCCATTCAAAATCTGAATATTTATGTTTTCTTCCCGGAAATGTAAATTTTGTTGCTACTTTTACTGTTTCTTTTTGTGAAGTCTCAATGTTATGATTTGACCAATCAACTTTTGTTGCTGGTATTGTTTGAAGTGCATCTGCTCCCATTTTATGATTTAAAACAATATCTGCATAGCTTTCTATTCCTGCTTGTTTTAATGCTACTATCGCTTCCAAATATTCATCTTTTGATCCATATTTTGTTTTTATTGTACCTTTTTGATTAAATTCTCCTAAATCATATAAATCATATACTCCATATCCTACTTCATCTTTTCCACCTACTCCTTTGTATGCTGGCGGTAACCACATTGCTGTTACTCCTAAGTCTGCTAATTTTTCTGCGTTTTCTTTTACTTGATTCCATAAATTTTGTTTGCAATCCATATACCATTCAAAGTATTGCATTATTATTCCATTAATTTTTTTCATTTGATTACCTTCTTTTTCTTTCGATTTTTTACTTTTGATATTATATCATTATGAGTTTTAAAAATCTAGTATTTTCATTTTTTACTTTAAAACTATACTAAATGGTCACTATAATTTAATCAGTAAATTATTTAAAATAAAAAAATCAAAATATAAATTTCAAACAATTATTTCAAAAATTTATATAAAAGCATTTACTTTTTTATGTTCACTATGCTATAATACTTAAAGTAACTCGTAAATTTAAGTCTAAAAGCAAGTGCTTTTGAGGAATTCATTATGGGATTATTAAAAAAGGAAAAAAAGTATAAAGGTCACTTAGTTATCGAAGACAATAACCTTGAAGCAGCAAAAGGCAAAGATGTATTGGAGCAAACATCCAATGGTAATATTATAATTCGTCATTATGATGAAAATGGTGTTGCAGACAACAATTATCGTGAAATTGATTTGGCCCATTGTCCAAACAATATTATGAAAGGAATCCACAAACAAGTTGGTGGAAAGGATTTCTTAATATCAGAATCAGCATTAGATCTAATTATAGAACTATCATAGTTGACCTAAAAACAAACTGAAAAGAAGCCAAAATATTTTGGCTTTTTTTCAGTTTTTCTCTTCCTATTTCCAACAAAATATGATAAAATAACTCCAGTTTATATATCAAAAGAAAAATTAGGAGGAATTATTATGGAATTTAATAAATGTAGTAGATGTGGAAATTTTTATGTATCAAATGACAATGTATGCCCTAAATGTAGTGCAAAAGACAACTTAGAATTTTCAACTTTTAAATCATATGTAGAAGAAAACGGTTTAACACAAAATTTAGATACTATATCTGGTGCAACTGGAATTACAGTAAAAAACATAAATAGATTTTTAAATTACTCTGAATTTACTGAACAATTTAAAAACAACAAAAATATAAAATTATAATAATATATTCAAGCAAAAATACTGATTTATAAATATTTTAGCATAAATCATAAATATATTATCTTTAGAAAGGACGATCTTAATAATGACAAATGTATTTAATATTTTAGAAGAAAGAGGATATATTGAGCAAATGACTCATCCTACAGAAATCAAAGAACTTTTTGGAAAAGAAAGTGTTCCATTTTATATTGGAATTGATCCAACAGCAGACAGTCTTCACGTTGGACACTTTGTTTCTTTAATGGTTGCAAGTCATATGCAAAAATGTGGACACAAACCTATCATATTAGTTGGTGGTGGAACTGCAACAATCGGTGACCCATCTGGTAAAACTGATATGAGAAAAATGATGACAAGAGAAACTATTGACCACAATGTTGAATGTATCAAAAAACAAATTGAAAAATTTATTAGTTTTGAAGGTGAAAATGCTGCAATTATAGTAAACAATGCAGATTGGCTTTTAGATTTAAATTTTGTTCAATTTATGAGAGACATTGGAAGCCTATTCTCTGTTAACAAAATGCTTGCAGCAGAATGTTACAAACAAAGAATGGAAACAGGTTTAACATTTTTTGAAATGAGTTATATGCTTATGCAATCTTATGATTTTTTACATTTATATGAAACATATGGATGTAAACTAGAAATGGGTGGAAACGATCAATGGTCTAACATTCTTGGTGGTGTTGATTTAATTAGAAGAATTGGAAAAGATGATTCTTATGGTTTAACATTTAAGCTTCTTACAACAAAAGAAGGTAAAAAAATGGGTAAAACTGAAAAAGGTGCCCTATGGCTAGATCCAGAAAAAACTTCACCATATGAATTTTATCAATATTGGAGAAATATTGAAGATGAAAGCGTTGAAAACGTTTTAAAATTATTAACATTCTTACCTATGGATAAAATAAAAGAACTTGCTTCTTTAAAAGATGAAAAAATAAACGAAGCTAAAAAAATTGCTGCTTTTGAAATCACAAAATTAGTTCATGGTGAAGAAGAAGCTAAAAAAGCTGAAGAAGCTGCTAATGCCCTATTTACTGGTAAAGGTAATTTAGATAATATGCCTACTGTTGAATTACAAAATAAAAATATTTCAATTTTAGATGCTATTATTTTAACTGGTATTGCTCCTTCTAAAGGCCAAGCTAGAACTTTAATTAATCAAGGTGGTATTTCTTTGAATGATAATAAAATTTCTGATGTGAACTATGTTCTTTCAGATGTTGATTTTAATGATGGTTATGCTATTTTGAAAAAAGGTAAAAAAGTGTTTTACAAATTAGTCTAACAAAACGGGATTAAGGGGTTGCCACTCCAAAAATCCTTTTTTGTTTTATCAAAAGAGATTATTATATATTAATATTTCAGAAAAAATACTTCTTCGAGTCTTCCATTGGGACTTTTTCTTTAATATTAATATATAATAATCTCTTATAAAAAATATAAATGAAAACGGGATTTTAGGTGGTAATCCCTTAATCCCGTTTCGTTATTCTACTATATTATTTTCTTCAACTACATTGTTTACTTCATTATCGACTTCATTTTTTATTTCAGCTTTTTTCTTATCTTCCTTTGCTTTCTCAGTTTCCAAAGAATCAATCAAACTTTGTAATTTTTTAATATCAGAACCCATAAGTTCCCAATCCTTATTATTTGTAGATTCAGACAAATTTTTATTAGCCTTAACAATAGCATCAATTAAACCATCTATATCATCAGTATCTTCAACTTCAATATTAGATGCTTCTTTTGAAAGTAGATTTTTTAAAGCTATATCTAAATTATCACCAATTGCAACTTTGTTACCTGATGCTACAACAACCTTTTTAAGCATTGGTATTTTTGATTCTTCATTCAACATTGTTTGATAAATTGATTCTACATATAATAATGTGTTGTTTACTGGTACAACTACCATGTCTTTTGTTACTTTTGTTCCACTAGTGTTTAAGTTTTGAATTTCAGAATATATAGTTTCGTCTTGTTCAATTTGATTGTCTAATTGCATTGGTCCAAAAATATTACTATCTTGTGAGAATTTATACAATTTCAATTTATTTGAATTTCCATCTGTTGTTCCAACTAAATATGAAATTAAATTTTGTTTTGATTCTGGTGTATAAATTTGTACTAAACCAATTTCATTTTTATTATATTCTTTAACCATTGTATAATATGGTTTTAATTCTGTTCCTGTTGATTTTGTAACATTTGTTGCATTGTATTTTGCTAAACTCCATACATCATCTGTTCTATATAATACATCTGGTTTTACATTATGATATATTTTTAATAGTTCTGCTTGAACATTATATAAATATTCTGGATAAATAAAATGTTCTGATATGTCTTCTGGTATTTCTGAATTTATATCTTCAAATACTGTTGGATAAATATTTCTATATGCCATAGCAATTGGATCAGTTTTATCTGTTACATAAAATTTCATTGTACCATCATATGCATCTATTATTACTTTTACAGAGTTTCTTATGTAATTGATTTTTTCTTTTATTCCGTCATGTTCTATTGATGTATATTGTGAATACGGATAATCACTTGAAACTGTATATGCATCTAATACCCACACTGTTTTTCCTTCTTCTGTTACAACTGTATATGGATTTTCATCATAAATTAAATATGGCATTGCTTCTTTTACTCTTTTTATAATATTTCTATTTATTAAAATTTTGCTATCTTTATTTATTTCTGTTGAAAATGCTAAGTTTAAATCCCCTGTTTTTATTCCTAGTATTAACCTATCAATAAATCCAAGTTGTAGGCCTGCTTGACCATTATATGTTGATGTATGCTCTAAACCATATTCATCTGTGTAATCATATTCTTGTTTATTTTTTACACTTGTTGCAATCGCATTATTTGTTTCTAATCCAAAATAAATATCTTGAGTTTTTGTTCCTATTTGTTCATCTTTTCCAGATACATCTTTTTGGATATAATTTAAGCTACCTGTTGCAGTTGTAGAAGTTGCATCTATTACTATTTGGCCTTTTCCATGTGTATATTCATATGTTTTACTATTATATGTTCTGCCTGAATTTGTAACTTCTCTTGGTGCAACATATACAAGTGTATCTTTTCCTGATATTTTATATTTTGCAATATTTGCATTTCTATATGTATAATATCCTGTTCCCGTTTGATTATCATCTAATGTTTTTAATACAACATCTTGATTTACTAATCTTGTATTATTTATTATATCTGTATTTTCATTAACTTCATTTTGTGTTATTGTTCCTGAATTTTCTAAATTTGTTTCTTCAATATCTATGTTATATGCAGCCTTTGTATATTTTATATTATCAGCTATATAATCTTTTTCTTTATCTAGTGTATTTGAATTTACAAAAATCAAATTAAATACAATTATTACTAAAAACATTACTACTAAATATCCTGGTATTATAGCTAAATTTTTAAGTACTTTTACTGTATCATTCTTTTTAAAAGCTTTTATCGCTCTCATTGCTCCAAAAATTATTACAAATGAAAATATTAAATATCCCCATCTTTGAACCATTACATCAGTATAACTTGCACCTATAATTTCTATATTTTCTGTAGAATCAACATCATTTTTTATTGTCAACATTTTACTTAATGATATATTTGTTATATTCAATGCATTTATTAAAGCAATTAAAATTACTACCATTACCGCATTTCTTAGGATCTTTTTAACTAATAAGCTTTCTCTTACCATCTTTCCGTCTACACCGTCAAAAAATCTATTAAATACAATTACATAATACACTGCCATATATATTGTTAATCCTATAAGTATTTCTGCAAAGTATCCTAATATAGTTTGGACAAACGGCTTTTGGAACATATAGAATGCTATATCCAATCCAAAAACCGGATCATTTATTCCAAATGACGCATTACTTGCACACAATAAAAATTGTTTCATTAATGTATTAGAAACTAGTGTACTTACTATTACTGAAGTTACAAATGCTATTGACTTATTCAATAACTTTGGCATCTCTTTATTTTCTTTTTCAAAAAAAGGTTTTAGTCCTTTTTTTATTCCTCTATTTGTAAAATACATTATTATATACAACATTACAAAATTAATTCCAAAAATTATATATTTACATTGTAAATTTGTTTCAAATGCCTGTATATAATTTTCGCCTAACTCTTTATATTGTAAATATGTTCCTCTTAAACTTGTATAACTTCCAATTATAAATATTGCTAGAAATAATATTACAATAATCATCCTTGTTTTACTTTTATTCTTTTCCAATTTATACCTCCTTATTCAAGTGTCCAAAAGGGACGGTTCTTTTTGGACACTTTGGAACACATTCTTACTTTAATAAAAACGTCTCAATAGTTCCCTACTCGCTGTCTGTTAACTAAATTATTGCTTTTACAAAATCTTCTGAATTAAAGATTTCCATATCATCAATTTGTTCTCCAACTCCAATAAACTTAACCGGAATTTTATTTTCTTCTACAATTCCTATAACAACTCCACCTTTTGCTGTCCCATCTAACTTTGTTAATACAATTCCTGTTATATCTGTTTCTTGTTTAAAAGCTTTTACTTGTGATATAGCATTTTGCCCTGTTGTTCCATCAATTACAAGTAAAACTTCTTTGTCTGCATCTGGCATTTCTTTGTTTATAACTTTTTGAATTTTATTTAATTCATCCATTAAGTATTTTTTGTTATGAAGTCTTCCAGCTGTATCTACTATTAGTACATCTGCTCCATTTTCTTTTGTTTTCTTGATTGCATCAAATACTACTGACGCTGGGTCTACTCCTTCGTCTCTTTTTACTATATCTGCTCCTGCTCTTTTGGCCCATATTTCTAATTGTTCAACCGCTGCTGCTCTAAATGTATCTGCTGCAGCAACTACAACTTTTTTTCCGTCTTTTGCTAATCTATTTGCCATTTTTCCAATTGATGTTGTTTTTCCAACTCCATTTACTCCAACTACTAAAATTACTGATGGTTTTGTATTTAAATGTAAATCAATATCTGTTACATCTAATATTTTTTGCATTTCTTCTCTTAATGCTTGTTTTACATCTTCTTCGTCTTGTATTTTTTCTTTTTTAATTTTTTCTCTTAAATTTGATATTATCTTAACTGATGTATCCATTCCTATATCTGACATAATTAGTACTTCTTCTAATTCATCTAGAAAATCTTCGTCAACTTTTCTGAAGCTTTTGAATACATTGTTTATTTTTTCATCAAATGATGTTTTGGTTTTGTTTAATCCGTTTTTTAATTTATCGAAAAATCCCATAAATCTAATCCGCCTTTCTTTTTTTAATTATTTTTATTTATATATGGTTTTAATTGTCCTTTTCAATTTTTTATTAACACTATTAGTATAGCACATTTTACCAGTTATGGCAACCATTTTTTGAGACAAGTGGAACAACACAAAAATGAGACAATTTTGCACTGTCCCATTTGTTTAATTTGTCTCTTTTAATTAATTGCAGTTCCATTTACATATAATTTATAACCATTAAAATCAATATGATTTATCACATTCTCAATTATCCATTCTCATTAAATTACTTTTTACATCATTAGCTCTTTGACTATAATTTTTATTTTTTTACGTACAAATGATAAATAAGCTTCCAAATTATTTTATTAATGAATTTATTTTATCATATTTTTATTAAATTAACATTAAATTTAAAATAATTTTGGAGAGCTTATAAAAAACTCTCCTTTTCTCCTTATTATATATTTACATCTTTCTTTCTATAAACCGCAAAAATCAAAGCTAAACACATCATATTAACAACCAATTCACCACAGCCATAAGTAACAAAAGGAAGATTAAAGCTAGCATCAAAAAGCAAATTAAAATTCATCAAAACGTTAAATATACTCTGCAAAATAAACATACAACCAATTCCTAAAATTATTAAACTACCATACTTTTCTTTAATCTTAAATGAATTAATTACTAACTTTATAGAAAAAGCCAAAACAGCAATAATCAAAGTAACAGTTGGTATCCAACCAAAATGAGCTAATATTGATATAATTTCATTATTTCCAAATCCATCAAATAAATATATAGCATCACTCATATTTCCTGCTTCGCCAAATTTTTGTGCAGACTCAATTATTTCTTTTCTGTTTAATGCTCTCCATCCTTCTGATTTCTTATATTCTTCTGGATTATATACTGAAATAAATTTATCCAAAACATATGGATTTGCTAAAACTTCAAATAAAACGACTACTGTTCCAACTATTATAGGTATTCCCCACAAAATTAATAGATGTTTTCTCTTATTTTCACTCTCACTTACTACCTTTTTTGTAGCTAAAATTAAATATGTAATTGCTAACACTATTACTGATGATGATGAAGGAATTAAGCTTAACATTAGTAATGATATCAAACTTAAAACAACTAATTTTAAAACATTGGCATTTATTTTAATATTTTTTTCTTTAAATAGTTTAGTTAATTTATTTTCTTCATTTATATTTTCTAAAAAAACAATAAAAGCAAGAATATATAATGGTACAGCTATTGTATTTGACCTTATGCTATAATTTCCTATTCTTAAAAAATTTATGCCATTAACTGATATTCCAAATAAAAAAGCTAATATTATTACTACTGTTGCAATTATATATAAAATTAATGGTTTATTTTTAATTCTTTCATAATCGCAAAAATATATTATTACACCTACTGCAAAACCAAGCCCTACAAAACATAAATATTTTATCATATAGTTTGTTGTAATATATTCGCTTACTCCTTCTTTCATATACTGCATCATTTCTGTATGTTCATTTTCTGTAATTATATACGAAATTACAAAGCCAAAAATCAATAAAACAACTAATATTATTAACAATTTCCAATCTAATCTAGGTCTATGTACTTTGTTTAATTCTTTGCCAATAATTTCGGCGTCTCCCATTTGCTCAACTGCATTTTTCTCTGCTTCCTCTTCATTTTGTCCCATTTCAATTAGTTCTTCTTTTTTGTCCTCTATATGATCTTTTAGTTCTTCAGCTATTGTATTTCTTATTGGTTTGTATTTTATTTGCTCACATACCGAGTTTAGAAATTCATTAATTTGCAAATGAAACACCTCCTATTACTCTATTTACTGATTCACTAAAAATTTTCCATTCTTCATTTTTTTCTTTTAATGATTTTTTTCCTTTTGTTGTTATTGCATAATATTTTCTTTTCTTTCCTGTTGTATCATCCCAATATGATGAGATTAATCCTTCTTCTTCTAATGAATGTAATATTGGATATAGTGTTCCTTCTTTAAATTCAAATACATTGTTTGATTTTTCTTTTAGTTTTTTTATCATTTGATATCCATACATGTTCTCGTCTTTGACCATTTCCAATATTAACATTTTTGTGCTTCCTTTTAATAATTCTTTGCTTATTTTCATCTTTATACCTTACCTTTCTGGTTTTACTAAATATAATTGTTAAAAATAATACCTAGTAATTCTATGTATTTTTATACATAGTAACACTAGGCATTGCTTTTGTCAATATTTTTTTATTTTTTTCTTGCTTGTTATGATTTCTTGTGTTATACTTTTTTATATGCCAATATAGCTCAGTTGGTAGAGCAACGGATTCGTAACCCGTAGGTCAGCAGTTCGATTCTGCTTATTGGCTCCATTTGAAATCAACTTACGGACTTAATTGTACGTAGGTTTTTATTTTATATAAAAAAGAGGAAAAAATTATCAAAATAATTTAATCCTCTTTTTATATTTTCCTTAATTTGGGAGTAATGTTCTTGTCTAGCCAGCACTGAATTTGTACTCACTCACAAATTCCTATATAGGGAAAATCCCAAACCCTTAATTAAAAAAAGTTTTTATGAATTTTTTAAAGAATAGAATGTCATTCATTTTTTCTGGATGCCATTGAACTGCAATAATATTTTCTTTTTCAATTGCTTCAATTGTTCCATCATCAGATTTTGCAGAAATTATAAATTGACTTGCAACATCTTTTATAGACTGCTTATGATATGAATTAACATTAACACTTTCGTTATATATTGAATTTAAAAAAGTATCTTTTTTAACATTTATTCTATGTAATTTATCTTTTAAATTATGATTTTCAATTTTTTGATTTAAACTACCACCAAAATATACATTTATTGACTGAAGACCGCCACAAATACCTAAAATTGGTTTATTTGAATCTGAAAATAATTTAATTGCATCTTTATCTAATTTAAATTCATCAATGTCATAATTTTTTCCTACTATAGGCTTTTCATTGTAATAATGAGGTGGAATATCAATACAACTTCCTGTTACAATAAGTCCATCACATATATTACAAACCTTTTCTAAATTTTTATTAGAAATAATAGGAAATAATAATACATCTAATTCATCAAATATTTTTTTATAATGTTCCGTTAAATAATATCTATTATTAAATGGTGTTTCTTCTTTTATATTTTCAATTCTTTCAATTATTGCTAATATCATTTTTATTCTCCTCAATACTTTTGATTTTAAAATATATATCATACCAACTATATGCTCTTGTTAAATTGGCAAATTCAATGTTTCTATTATATGGATAGTCAAATATAATTACATTAACATTACCAACTAGTTTTCTCAAATTAATAGGATCATCTTCAATCATAATATCTATATTATTATTTTTACAATATTTTCCTTTGTTTTTAACATCAAATACAATTTCATCATAATATATTTTATTTTCTTTCAACCATTTTTTTGTAATTTCTTCTATGTCTTCTTTTAAAAAATCAGGAAACCATTCATCATTATTTTTCCTTGCTGTTATTATATAAATTAAATTTCCTTCCTTTTTCAATTTGCTAATAACTTCTGAACAATATTTTTTTGCTGGTAAATTAACCACTAATTCTTCTCTATATTTATTCCAAAATTGATGGGCAATATCATTCCCCCATAAAAACATATCTGTTGTATCTATAACATTAATATTTTCTAATTTAAATTTTCCTAATTCGTTACAAAATTTTGTACCGTAATCAATACAAAAATTATATTGTGAATTCAAAACACCATCAATGTCTATTCCTATTCTCATATGGCACCTCCAAGAATTTTAATTACAAACATTATACTATAAAGCTAAAAAAATTGATATACTTCCATTGAAAATTTAAAAAACTTTATCTTTTACTTTTTCAGGAATTTTAACTTTAAATTCTTCCTCCAAAAGTTTATTTAAAATATCATAATCTTCATAGATATCTTTTGAAAACACATCTAAAAACTTATTATAAAATAAATAGAAACTATTTTTTCCTTATTCTTTATTATCTATTTTACCATATTCAACAATAATTGTAAAGTATTATTGAATATTCCTCAATTTTGCTAACTCTTCCCTAGCTTCATTTAATTCATCAGAAACATCCTCTAATAATTCAACAGCCATATTAATATCCTGTTTTACACCAATTTCCAAATTTCCACATTCATAAAAATACTTAGCCAAATTATATTTAGACCAAGGGCACAAAATAAATTTAGGACTTTCACTTGATACAGTATAATACTCAAATGCCTTCTTTAAATCCTTTTTACCTACAACACCCTTCCTATAAAAATCCCCTATTTTATTTGCAGCCCAACTTTCACCTGAATCAGCTGAAACAAGATAATAGTCAAATGCCTTTTTATAATCCTTTTCATCTTCACATATCTTACCTAAATTATTATAAGCATAAATATTTCCCAAAGATTTAGCCTTTTTAAACATTTCAATAGCCTTATCCCTATTCTTTTTAATATGTGGCATATTACCATTTAATATAATTAATCCAAAGCTATTAAATGCATTAGAACATTTAAGTTTTCTCGCTTTATTAAAATACTTGAAAGCTAAATATAAATCTCTTTTTGATTTATTTCCAATATATCCTTCATAATATAAATATCCTATTGCCCAATTAGCTACAGGATGATTATGTTCGGCAGCAATTTTATAATATTTATATGCTTCTTCATATCTTTTTTTACCTGTAATTATTCCATAAAATTCCATTGATGCAATTTCAAAACAAGCAAAAGGATTATCTTTTTTTGCTAATTCTTTAATACCTCTTATTGACAAAATTCCTGAATTTAATTGAATATCAATAAATTCTTGAATATCATTAAAAGAAATATTTGTATCATATATACTTTTTTCAACAATATCATTTAACTGCTCATTAATATATATTGGTTGTTTTTTATCTAATATGACATAAAATAAAACTTGAGCCATAAAATCATATAAATTATTTTCTTCTAAATTTTTATACAATTCGTTTGATAATCTTATACTTACATCTGAATCATTTTTACTTATATTATATAGTCTATTACATATATGTTTCAATTTAAAATTTTCATTTATCTGATCAATAGTAATATTATCAGCCTTAATTTCTTTACCTTCAATTAATTCTAATATTTTTCCAACAGCTGCGGTTAAAACATTTTTATCTTGCTCAAATATGTTTTCAATTTCTTTAAAATAACTTCTATATTTAGGGTTTATTGCTCTAAAACCTGTACAATAATTATTAACAGTACTATCTGCGATATTATACGTATTAAATATTATTGCAAATAAATCAGATTGCAAAAACATATTAGTGTTATTTGCTTCTTCCTTTATAATCCTAAATACATTTCCTAAAGAAAGATAATTATCATTTATATTTAATCTTATAAATTTTCTTTGTAACATAAAAATCACTCCTTAATAATTATACTACCAAAAGAACTTTCAGTCAATTTTATTTGTGAATTTGACGTGAATTATGTTTTTTTGTGTGAATTTATGTGAGTTGTTTTTTATATAATAAAAATATAAAATGTTATAGAAAAAATTTTAGGAGTGTGATTTCAATAAAAACAATTATAAATAATTTAAATATAAACTACATAAAAAAAGGAAATGGAAAAGCTGTTTTGATTCTTCCTGGTTGGGGTACAAATATTAATACTTACATGCCAATTATCAACTCTCTTTCTACCTACCACACTGTATATTGTTTAGATATGCCTGGTTTTGGAGAATCTGAAGAACCTAATACTAGATGGAATTTGGATGATTATATAACATTTGTTATTGATTTTATAAAAAGTCAAAATATAAATAAACTATCTTTAATAGGGCATTCTAACGGTGGAAGAATTATAATAAAACTTATGAATGAAAAAAATTTAAGTTTTAAAGTAAACAAAATAATTTTAATTGGAAGTGCTGGAATAGTTCATGAAAAAACTTTATATCAAAATTCAAAAGTGAAATTAGCCAAAATTGGTAAAAATATTTTAGAGTTAAAACCTATAAAAAAAATTTTTCCAAATTTAATTACGAAATTAAAAAATAATTTTGGTTCAGAAGATTACAAAAATGCAAGTCCAATAATGAAAGAAACTTTAGTACAGTTAATAAATTATGATTTACGAGAATTTTTACCAAATATAAATGTCCCTACTCTATTGATATGGGGCTCTAATGATACAGCTACGCCTATATCTGATGGAAAACTTATGGAAAAGCTTATACCAGATGCAGGCCTAATAAGAGTAGAAAATTGTTCTCATTATGTATTTTTAGAACAACCTGGATACGTAAATAAAATAATAAATACATTTCTTAATGGAGGTAACTAATGAAACAAATTATTATTACAGAATATATAATAAATTTAGTTGTTTTGCTAGTATTTCATATGCATATGTTTCAACTAAATTCCTATTTCTTTAAAAAGCAATTGCATTGGATAAAAAATAATTATAAAAAGATTGTCTTGCAAATTTTATTAATAGCATTTCCAACACTGCTATTAACATTTAATAATGTTACAACTTCTATAATCGCTATAATATTTTTAGCTTTATCGATTTTTTATAATATACCTAAAAAGAAAGCAAAAATTCCTTTTAAATTTACAAACAGAGTTAAAAGAATGTTTATAACAGAAATATTATTGATTTTGCTTATATTTATAACTGCAAATAGTACAAATCTAATTTTTATAAAACTTTGCATTTTAAATATCTTATCCCCTATCATAGCTCTTATAGCAAATTTTATAAATTCTCCTATTGAACTATTAGGAAAAAGATACTATATCAATCAAGCAAAAAAAATATTAAAAGATATGCCTAATTTATTAGTCATCGGTGTTACAGGAAGTTATGGAAAAACAAGTGTTAAAAATTTTTTAGCAAAAACTTTATCTTCCAAATATGAAGTATTGGTAACTCCAAAAAATTATAATACCACTATGGGTGTTGTAAAAACAATAAGAGAAAATTTAAAACCATTTCATCAAATTTTTATATGTGAAATGGGAGCTACACATATTGGTGATATAAAAGAAATTTGCGATATAGTAGAACCTAAAATTGGAATTATTACAGCAATAGGTCCTCAACATTTAGAAAGTTTTAAATCTATTGATAATATAATAAAAACAAAATTTGAGTTAATGGATAGTGTTACAAAAAATAATGGTATTACATTTTTGAATTATAATAATGAATATCTTGCAAAACAAGATTTAAATAAAAATATTTTAACATATGGTGTTGATAATGAAAATTTAGACTATAACAGTTTTAATTTAACCTCATCTTCTAGAGGACTTTCATTTACATTATCATCTAATAAATCAAAAGAAAAATTGGAATTTAAAACAAAACTTATCGGAAAACACAATGTTATAAATCTAACTGGTGCAATAGGTGTTGCAAATTATTTAGGTATTCCATTAAATAAAATTGTAAACTCTGTACGAGAAATTAAAAACGTAGAACATAGATTAGAATTAATCCCTCATGGAAACTTAAATATAATTGATGATTCTTATAATTCTAACCCTATAAGCTCTAAATCAGCATTAGATACTTTGGCAGAATTTGAAGGAACAAAAATAATCGTTACTCCTGGATTAATAGAACTAGGTAAAGATGAAGAAAAATATAATTTTGAACTTGGTAAATACATGGTAAATATATGTGATTATATATTTTTAGTAAATAGTAAATCAGCAAAATATATTTTAGAAGGTATTAATTCTATGAATTTTAATGAAGATAAAATCTTTATTGTAAATACCCCTCAAGAAGCTATGCAACATATATCTCAATTAAATATTAATAATAAGGTAACTGTTTTGCTAGAAAATGATTTACCTGATAATTATAATATATAGAAAGGATTTGATAATTATGAAAACTAAAATTGGTGTATTTTTTGGAGGAAAAAGCGTAGAACATGAAGTGTCTATAATAACAGCACTTCAAGCTATTGAAAATATTGATAAAAATAAATATGATATTGTTCCTATATACATATCAAAAGAAAATAAAATGTATTGTGGTAATTTTATAGGTGATATAAATCAATATAAAAATATTGATAATTTGCTTCATATTAGTTCACAAGTCACTTTAGCCCAAAGAGGTAACAAAGTTATTTTGTTAAAATGTAATAAAAAATTCTATGAAAGTAGTGTTTATGATTATATTGATATTGCCTTCCCTATCGTTCATGGAACAAATGTTGAAGATGGAACTTTACAAGGATATTTAAAAATGTTTAATATTCCTTACGTTGGAAGTGATGTTATTTCTTCTGCTTGTGGAATGGACAAGTATGTATGCAAATGTATATTAAAAGATAATGATATTCCTATCTTAAATTGCAAATGTTTTACTTTAAAAGATTATAATGAAAGTGCAGAAAATATTATTGATTCAGTTGAAAAAGAATTTGCTTATCCTGTTATTGTAAAACCTGTTAATTTAGGTTCTAGTGTAGGAATACAAATTGCGAAAAATAAAGAAGAATTGATTGATTCTCTAGAAGATGCATTTTCATATTCAAGAAAAATACTTGTTGAAAAGGCAATTAAGAATCTAAAAGAAGTTAACTGCTCTGTAGTTGGAGATTATGAATCTGCAGAAGCTTCAGAATGTGAAGAACCTATAAAAACTGATGAAATTTTAAGTTTTAATGATAAATATATCTCTGGAAATAAAAAATTAGGTGGAACAAAATCAATGAATGCTGGAGTATTAAAACTACCTGCTGATATCAGCCCAGATGTAAAACAAACTATTCAAAAACTTAGTATCAAAACTTTTAAAGTTTTAGGTTGTTCAGGTGTTATTCGTATAGATTTTATGATTGATAAAGATACTAACGCAATATATGTTAATGAAGTAAATACAATACCTGGTTCCCTATCATTTCATTTATGGAAAGCTGCTAATTTGAATTATACAGATTTACTTGATAAACTTATTGATTTAAGTTTGAAAAGAAATCGTGAAGAAAAAAATTTAACTTTTTCTTTTGACAGTAATATTTTATCAGGTGTTTCACTAAATGGTCTAAAAGGTACAAAGGGTATGAAAATGTAAAAAGGGATTATGGGGCCACCGCCCCAAATCCCTTTTCTGTTAATATAAAGCAATTGAATATCTCGTTATAGACATCACAAAATCAATCAAAATAATTACTAAAAAGACATTCAATAAAATAACTTGCACCTTATGTGGAATTTTAATTGTAAGCTTTTCTAACTGTTTTTTCAAAAAAGGATGAATTTTTTCTACAAAAATAGTTCCAATTATTCCCCATGCAATTGAATATGCAAGGCTTATTCTTCCTTGAAAATTAAATGGCTCACCTGTATAATCCCACCATCTTAAGCCAAATAAGCTCTCAAGCACAACAGATACAACATATTCAAATATTGTAAATGCTATCATTGAAATAAAAAATTTGCCTGCAGTATTTGTCTTGATTTTTTTTAAGCTTTCTATTAAAATTATTGCTCCAAATCCATATATTGGGCAAACTGGTCCATATAAAAATCCTCTTTTATTAAATACTCCTAATGTTAATATACAAAAAACTGTTTCTAGTATCCATCCTAAAAATGAATATGTAAAAAAGTATAATAATAATTTTTGTTTTTCTGATAATTGATTTGTTTCAACTAATTTTTCTTTTTCCATATATATCCCCTTAAAATTTTGCAGAATCTGGGGCGATGACCCCAAATTCCGATTTTATTTTACAACTTCAACATCTAGTTTCAAGTTTTCTCCATTGATATTAGTTTCTGTGTAATCTGATCTTTCAGCATCATAAACAATATCTAATGCCAAAGTATCATGTTTAATCAATTCTGCATTTTGTTTAATAACATTTTCAAGCATTTCATTTCCAGATACATAAAGATTTATTTTATCTAAAACTTCAAATCCTTTGTCTTTTCTCATATTTTGAACTTTTGATAATACTTCTCTTACATATCCTTCTTCTTTTAGTTCTTGTGTGATATGTGTATCTAATACAACACCTATTTCACCTTCACCTGCAAATGCAAATCCTTCTTTACCATTCATTGTGATTAGTAAGTTTTCTGAATTTAATGCTATTTGTGTGTCGTCTATTTCTATGTATTCTACTCCACCGTTTTTTACTGTGTTTGCTAAATCCATTTGATTTTTCTTTGCTATTTCTTGTTTTATTCTAGGAATTAATCTTCCATATTCTTTTCCTAAAACTGGTAGATTTGGCTTGATTTCAAAGTTTACATAGTCTGACATTTCTGCTCCTAGTTCAACTTTTTTAACATTTAATTCTTCTTTTA
>ERZ824473.692-NODE-692-length-57378-cov-23.718438_pt1 | contig 57378 bp, 99 predicted proteins | sample MGYA00519874_ERZ824473 | MGnify/ENA primary metagenome ERZ824473 (study PRJEB31778, sample SAMEA3449151) | human gut metagenome | biome: human gut; feature: human-associated habitat; material: faeces | place: United Kingdom | collected 2010/2012 ... | reverse complement strand
AGGGCTTCCTCCTCACTCCATTTGGGATTCATAGTTATTATCTCCTTACATCTAAGTTTTCCATATTTGTTGCGGTTTCTTTCGCTTCTGATTGAAGCCATTCCATACAACTAGCTTCTCCCTCGTATTCTTCGCCGAATGTGTTCTTAAAAGTTATAAGAAACTCTGCTAACTCTTCATCCGACATATTCCTTATCCTGTCGGCATTGGTCTGTCTGTTATCGCATCCGCAACAAGGCTCATTTTCTCTTGAATTGCTGTTGTGCTGGCAGTTACAAGTGTGGTTAGTTTCATAATTCTGTATGCTTGCCACTTCTGTAAAAGCTGTGAGCATATCAGCAAAGTATTTCAGCATACTATCTCTGTCAATGTTGTTCTTATCTGCCATAGCACATACACTTGCTAATGTGTCAGTTACTATGCTCTGTAAATCTTCCATTTCTTTGTCTGTGAGATTGCTCTGCTTATCGCTCATTTTCTCCACCTCTCAATTCTTTCAGTTTTGCTTCTGCTTCGGATTCGTTCAAGAATACCGACTTGCCGATTTCACTTTCTGCAAAACTTCCTGTGATGCTTCCGCTTGAGTTTGCATAATAGAATACGGCTTCTTTTGTTGTAACAGGTTCACAAATGTATTCTTCGCATTCACCAAATGAAAAGGCTGTTATTGTATATGCACAAGGTCTGCCATAGTCATTATCCCATACTGTATCTCCCACCTTGCAAGGCAATTTGATAATTCTGCCCTGTTCCTCTAAGTCCTCATATTCTGCCAACTTTTCTAAAATCATTCTTGTTTTATCTGCTCTGCTAGTATTTAATCCGAAAAGCTTGTTGGATATATCATAAATTTTCGTTCCGTTAGGACAACTCATCACTTTTGTTAATCTCTCCATTCCTGCTCCTTTCTACCACAATGGGTAATAATTTCCTTTATCGTCCACAACCCAATAGCCTGTACTCCAAGTATTAGTTAATGGGTCGTAGACTTTTCTGCCTTTAATCATCTTTCTTGCCTTTCATATTCTTCCATAGTTGGTCTTTTTCCATCTAAATCGTTCCAACTGTAAAGTTTGTGATTCTCGTCTTGCCATTGACTTTTGTAACAATTTCTACAACTGCATCTTCCGTTTAACCAACGCATTTCTCCATAATACTCCGGCTTTCCGCAATGCTTACAAATTATAATTTTATCCACATCTTCCTCTTTTCTAAAACGGACACTCACTAGGATTTTTTAATCTTTCAAAACCGACATATCATATCCGCTTTCAATAAACTTCAATGTTTTGGCATGATTGCACCTATTTCCGAGATATGTATAAATCCGCTCCATATCTTTCTCGGTAAAGTCTGTTTCCAAAAACTGATTTATGCCGCCAAGCATAAATCTGTGAAATTCATCATTGCTCCGTTTGGTGTTATATGGTTCCGTCTTGTATGCAGGTCTTGATAGCCATTCCAAAACTTTACACTTTACATCTGTTTCATTTTCACAATCTTTTAAACCGAAATATGTATTGCTTTTAATATGTGCTATAAACTCTGCGTTATGATTTATAACGCTATTAGGAAAACAATTCATTAACTTTGTAACTATATCCCAACTAATCAAAACGGACATTCATCTCCTTTCCTAAGAACCCATTCTTTATTAGGCTCTGCAACATCCACATTTGCCCCACGAGCGACTTTTTTCATCTTCTCGATAAAACTATCACTATCAGAATTTTCACTTGATAGATGGCACATTATGACGTTCTGCAAGCTATCTGAATAATTTGCCTTGACAAAATCACAAGCTGTGTCAATGGATAAGTGACCTCTGAAAACGTGATTAGCTTTGCCTGTGTCTCTGTCGATTAAATCCTTGTCATAATTCACGCCTAAGAGGATATGATTTATGCCTTTAAATTTCCACTTGACAACCTCACAATCGGTTATATAAAGCATTCTTCCCATTTCCGGGTGAGTAATCAGAAAGCCATATATCGGGCAAGGTTCGCCATTTGCATCTGTATGTGTCCAATTTCCGTCTATTGTTGTTAGGTCAAATGCCTTAACTTTAAAACCGCTAAATGGTATCGTGTGATAACGATGTATGCCCTCGTGTTGTGCGTATTGTATATATGGTGCATGAATTGGTATTCCCATTGACTCAAAATCGTTTAATGACTTGCTATGGTCTAGAGGTGGGCGTGACTTATAATCACACCCTTAATCCCCCTTATATTCCAATTCAAGCCTTTCTTAATCTCCTTAATCGGTATTCCGCAATCAAGGATAAGTGTTTCTCCACTGTTGGAAGTTAGCAGATAGCAATTTCCAGCTGACGATGAGCCTAAGCATTTTAATCTCATACTCACACCTCGATTTCATCATCCTGTGGGAACTGAAAGTACTCTGTTGTAGCTTTCCGGAATTGTTCCTCACTCAAAATACGCTGTACTTCTTCAAAGCGCTTTGAACTGGCTGTGCAATGATAAAACACATTATTTTCATACACTTTTCTAAGCATTTCCATAGCCTTAAGTGCCTTTGCGTTGGTTGAGTATTCAGCAATTTTTACACTTGGTGCGTATGAGTTTTGGCAATATATACGTGCTACTTTTGCATCATATTTAGCACCAATAACAAATAATTGATAATCATTATATGGAACATCTAATGCTCCGTCCTGCGAAATTATTCTCATACTCAATCTCCTATTCTGCCTGCATAAATGGCGGTAATGTGTTATCTTCTGCCTGTTCTTCGGTTACTTCCGTGGCTGTGCCCTCGATAATGTCGCTTTCTTCAAAATCAACGCTGTTTGCGTTTTCTTTAATCTCATCAGCAACAACCTTTTCTGTATCAAGTTTCACATCTGATATATTCTGAAATTCTTCCTGCGCATATAACCCTTGAAATCTGTCCGGGAAAGCTTCTCTCAAAGCCTGTACAACAGCTACTTTTCTAATCATTGTAGCTGGTTTTTTCGCCCATTGACTATTGAGCGAGCCGTCTTTTTTTCTTCCTGCATACTCATCAAAGCCTACTGACTGATACTCGTCCTCTTTTCCGTCGATAAAGATTTTCGCCCAGCCGCCTACGATAGTTTCGTTAGGTAAAACCATTGTTCCCTCTCGTTCTTCAACTGTTCCGTCCTTTTTAATTACAACGATTCCTGCTTTCTTTCCCTTATATCGTGGGTCTGCATTGGCTCTCTTTGTGAAAACATCTTTTCCGGTAACTATTGTGGCTGGGTCGTTACTTCCGTACTTAATAAGGTATGCTTCTCTCAAAAACGGATTTAAGTGCTGGTATCTGCATAATGACATAAACATCATTACTTCTCCGTCAGATACATTACCGCCGCCATTTACAAGATATCTTCTTATCATTGTTGGAGAAATTTTTACCATTTCTCCATTTGATTCATATTCAACTAACTGTGTATTCTCTGCCATAATTACTTTCCTACCTTTCTCCACTTAAAATCTGACCGACAATCTGTCTTAATTCGTTGCTAACCCTGCTTACAGTCCAAAAATCCGTAGTATCAAATGCGTGAGCACAATCAAATCCAATGTACCACTTGTTTTTATCATCAATTTCAAGCGGACTAGGTGCTTCTTTGTTTGCATATGTAATGCCGCCGTGGCAATTTATACTTGCTGTATTGATAGGCAACCTTTTGGAAACCTGCACATATCCACATCTGTAACAGTTGTCGCCCATATGCCGCATTATCACATAACAGTTAAAGCCATTGAAATTGAATGAGCGTTCTAATATAGAAGTCATATTATCCCTCCACAATCTCTAATTTCTCACTATCATTAACAATCAGCATAATCAACTGGCTATCTACCATTTCAGCAACTTTTTTCTGATTATCTTCATCTAAACTCTCACTATCGTCTAAAATAATAGGCACTGATATGCCACTAATTTTCTGAATAGAATTACAAATATCAACTCTGCCTAAAATCCTGTTACCCTTGTTAGACATAGTTGTTAAAATGCTCTTTCCGTCAACAGTAGGTATGCAGCAACTTTTGTAATTGCCATTCTTAGCATATTCAAATAACTGCCACTTAACTAACCCAAAGTGGCTGTTTACCGCTTCTGTCAAGGCTTCATTCTTTGCCTTATCCAGTTCGTCAAGTAAATCAAGGATTTTCTCGGCATTAGCCTTATTCTGTTCAGAATCAACCCTTGTCTGCTTTAATTCTTCAAGTCGCTGTTCGTCTGCTGCCGTATCAGACTTTGCAATCTGGCTTTCACATTCTGCTAACTGCTGCCTTAAAGCTGTTTCCTGTGCCTTTAATTCTGCCTTAACTGCCGAAATATCATTAGCCTTGTGCATAGCCTGTTCCTTTTCGGCAATCTTCTGTTCAAGTGCCTTATATTCCTCGGTGGCTGATACATCAATCTCCTGTTGAAGTTCTGCTAACTGCTTTTCAAGGTCTGCTAAATCAACTAAATGCTTTTCTAACTTCTGCTTTCTGTCAGCCAATTCCTGTTCAGCTTCAACTAACAATCCTTTGATTTCATCAAGCATTTTCTTAGCTGTGTTGCCCTTATCGGTAATTCTGCTAAGTTCAGTTTCTTTATGTGCCTTAAAATCTGCCTTTAGTTTCTCTTTCTTTTCCTCTGGGTATTCCTGTTTACAATAAGGGCAAATAAGATTATTCTCGTCAAATACACGCTCTTTTTCAGTTTTCCATTCGGTTCTGCTATCATCAAGTGTTTTCTGATATTCAGCTATCTTGTCCTTATCAAAACTAACAACATCTTCTGCGTTGCTGATTGACTTCTTGCTATCCTCAATCACATAATTAAGGTTACTAATCTGTGATTCAAGTTTTCGCCTAGCCTTAACATTTTCCTCATTAGCCTTGCGAGCCATATCACTAAGTTCAAACTTCAAATTGAGGATATCCGAACTAGCCTTGTCATATTCAGCCATCAGCTTGTCATTGTCTGTCTGCTTTGCCACACAATCAGCAATCTGTACTTTAAGGCTGTTTTTCTGTAATTCAAGGCCAGATACTTCAATAGCCTGTTTAAGCTGCACATCACGCTCTTTCTCTTCAATCTGCCCTTTTAACTTTTCGGCATTATCATCAACATCTTTTTTGATTTTATTTTTCATAGCACGTATTTCTTCGTATGTGTATTTTTCAAGAAGTGGTACTAATTCGGCAAGTTCGCTTTTAGACTTTGCCATATCAAGGTCGGTTGTTTTCTTTACTAAACTGAAAAGATATTCTCTCATTTCCTTTGGCTTCTGATTGAGAAATGCATTGACATTACTGCACATCTTAAATACATTCATATCGATATCAAGATATGCGTTGAAATCCTTTAAAGTCTTAGGCACATCATTGACGAAATACTTGTTATCATCCTTATAGCCTGTCTTATCCTTGTTATAGGTACGAACCTGTACTTTCTTCATAGTTACTTCTTTTCCGTCAACATCAAGTGTAAGCTCAACACTTGTATCCATATCATCAACAGACTTTCCGTCAACTTCTCGTCTGACAACCGGATTATCCTTTAACTCATAATCACAGTTAAACAAGCACCACAGATAAGCTGTGGCAATAGTTGACTTGCCCTTGCCATTCTTAGTCATAATCTTTGTAATGGCATAAAAATCAAACTCTGCGTGTGCGTAGCACATAAAGTTTTCAAGAACTACCTTTTTTAAAATCGCTCTTTCCATAAACATATCCTTTCTTTATTTATATATTCATAATGAATACATCATCTTCTATTGAGAAGTTATCAACTGTCTTATCTGCCAGATAATGCCGTCTGTCAAGTTCATCAAACGTGCCATCAAATATAACACCTTGAACTGGATGCCATACTTGACAACGCTTTTCATTATCTGCTGCCATAGCAGCTAATTCCGAAACTGTAATATCACTATTCATCAGCATTCTCCTTTTCCTCTACAATCTCAACTCTGCCTACTGATACCTCATAAGCTACTCTGTTTTCGATTTTGTCTTCACTTATCTTCTTTGTATAAGGTCTTGACTGAAACCTACCTGTCATTTCTATATGTGTTCCTACTGGCAAGTGACCGACAAACTTAGCTGTTCTGCCCCAAGTTATGCAAGGTATATAGTCTGACTTGCCATATGCTCTGTTAACAGCTATGAGAACATTTGTTATTTCTCTTCCAAGTGGTGTTACCCTGTATATAGGTTCTTTGCAAATAAAACCTCTAAGAACTACATCATTATTAAAAGGTAGTTCTTCCTCGTTTTCATATATTTCTATAATTTCAGTAAAGATTGCTAATATCAGCTTGCTTTTTTCACCTATATGCTCATTGTAGCTTCTTATTCTTCCTGTAATCATTACGCAAGCACCTGCTTTTAATTCGTTCATATCTACAATTCTTTCAGATATAAGGACAGGAAGTGTATCTACTGCTCCGCTAACCCTGTCAATAGAAATCATCATCTTAAAGAATTTTTCTCCAAAAACTTCGTGATTGAAAACTGGTTCTTCTGCAACTAACCCAAAAACTGTAATATTATTATTTCTCTCTTTCATCTTTAGTTCTCCTCTCTCTTTTCTACAAATCCAACAACTTTACCGCCGTCAATAACTGTATACATATCTTTTTTCTCGTACATATCAATGCAATCCTGTACTGTTATTACTTTCTCGTTTACCTGTTTCATATTGTTCAATCCTTTCTTTTCTCTTTGCCCTTGCCATTGTCAGAACGATACAAGCCAGTTCTAAAAACATCCCGAATATCGTTCCTAGCATAAATCCCTGTATCATAGCTTATATCTCTCTTTCATTATTGTAGGCAGTTCGTAGCAGTCGATAAAATCGTGAGTGTCTGCTATGTACTCCTTTTTAAGTCCACTCAAACCACACCCGTATTCGTGCTTTAACTGCCCTAAAATATCTCTTGTAACTATGCTCCTTAATGGCTCACAATGTTTATTTCTTCCTAAGAGGTAACTTGTTCTTCTGCCAATATGTGCCAGGATTTCAAGCTTTTCTACCTCATTAATCTGCTCGCCTTTTTCAGAAATAATAAATATCAATCTGCTAAAACTCCTTTCCTTAAAAGCTCATACTTATCTGTGCATTAGCTGCATTTACCTGTTCAGCAAGTGCCATAGGTAGCGCATAATCGTCTATAAACTTGTGTACATTATCAATGTACTTTCTTCTTATGCTCTTATATGTTGTTACGCAACCAAACTCACGTTTTAACTGCTTATATATGTCAGAATATACCGAACTGCGAATACTGCCGTTCTTATAGGCTTCGCTATCCTTGCCACCAAGTACAATTACGCCTTTTCTATTAACGTGCTGTTTGACCTCATCAATCTCACAGCCGTAAAGAGGTGTGTTATCCTTAAGCTCTGTCATATCTTCTTTGATAGAGTTAACAGCCTGTTCAAGTTCTGTATAGCCCTGTGCTAAAAGCTGTATCTGACCGCCTGTTGTTTTTGGCATACTATAACTGCCTGTCTTTCTGATTGACGGAAGGACCTCTGATGTAACCCACTTACGAAACTTCTTAGCATTGGGTTTGTCACTTCTAAGAATTACTGCGTACAAACCACTTTCTGTTATGAAGTTTGTCTCTCCTTGACGCCCTAAGTCTAGCTTAGTGCGTTCATCATCATCCAATCTCTGCGCAACCATTGTTGGATTACTCATTTCCAATGCCTTGCACACATCAGCCAAGCAGAACATAGGTTCATCATCTTTAGTAATGGTTCGGATTTCTCCAAACTCTGAATTGCTAAAAATCTGTAACTCCATAAATATACCCTTTCTTATCTAACCCATTTTTCAATCGGAATTTTTGTTGCTTCTGCAATCTTCTGTATAGTAGTTAATGTTGGAGATGACATACTATCTTTCCAACGACCACACGTTCCATTACCAATGCTGCACATTTTCTCAAATACTGATATTGGCATTTTCTTTTCGTTGCAATATTCAGTAACCTTATCATAAAAATTTTTATTAATATCTATTTTATTCTGCTGTGTCGTAAAAGCTTCATAAGCCTTGTCAATTCTTGCGGCTACCGGACTGTTTTCTAGCTCTACAAGTGCTCTTAAAGCTGAAATTTCTAATTCTGCCTTTTCTTTTGCAGATATGTCGCTTTTTCTTGCTTTTTCTAAATCCTCAAGTATATAGTTTTTTAATAAATCAATCTGAACTTCATTCATTGTTATTACCTCTCAATCTGTAATTTGTGATATAATCCTCTTATTCTATTGAGAAAAGAGGTGAAAATATGGATAATCATTACTCTGAAACATTTAGTACATACGACACTGTAAACTGTGGTACATATGTATGTATGCAGTGTGGTAACGAAAACGACAACGGAATTGTTTCTATAAAACATCGTGGTGAAACATTACCAGAGTGCGATGAGTGTGGATATACTACATGGATTAAAATAATGTAGGGTTTTTAAACACTCTTTCTTCCTCTGCGAGTGTTTGGTTCGTAACCGCCAAGTTATCATCAACCAAATGCTCAATGAGGAAAGTTCTTTTTATAACTCTTGTTCCGTTTTCACAAACCTGTGAAATATGCAAATACATCTTCCCATTTTTTTGAAATGGAATAACAAATGTACTCTGTAAAAATTTCCATTTCACAAAATGCTTATTCAAAAATATGCTTACACATTTTTTAATTTTACTCATTCTTACTCCTTTCCAGTAACTTGTGAAGTTACTTTCTTTGCAAAAAAAATCTCCATAGGATTTTCAATATTCAAATTATCAATCATAATCTGAATTTCGTTACTGCCAAAAACGCCCTTGTGCATTCGTAAATAGAAAGTCTTGGGTGTTACACCTATCATTTGTGCAACTTCTGTCTGCGTTTTTCCGTTTTCAGCAATAATCCCACGAAGCTTATTTGTATCAACCATCTTCTCATCTCCTTTCCAACTTCGTAACTTTTGAAGTTACTCTTATTATACACCGCAAAAGTAACTTGTCAAGTTATTTTTTTCTTGACTTGTAACTTTTTTGTGCTATAATCAAGTTACCGATAGGAAAGGAGGAAACACTAATGATTAAAACTGTTGGAGATAGGATTAAGGAACAAAGAGAGCTTAACAATATGTCACAAGTAGAGTTGGCTAAAAAGATGGGCGTTTCTAAACAGACATTATATAAGTATGAAAACAATGCCGTAACAAACATACCAAGTGATAAAATTCAGATTGCTGCACAGATTCTTGATATTTCTCCATCATATTTAATGGGGTGGGAAGATAATTTATCTACTGATAATGCTGATATCATTCCCGACTTAATGTCAGATAAGAAAATGTTGGATAGTGTTAAGAAGTTAATGAAACTTAACAAAGAACATCAACAAACTATATTTGACAATATAGCCTATTGGTATGAGAAAGAGGGGCATTAAATGCCCCATTTCTTTTTGAATGATATAATTAATTCATATAAAAACTTTAAAAATCTTTTATTATTACAGTTATTGACTGTTTCTATTATTATTCGCCTGTATTCCTCATTACTCATAAACCTGCGCTCCCCTCTCTTGCCCTTGCACGTTTGATAGCGATACGATTATTATAGAACACACGTTCTATAGTGTCAAGTGTAGCGGCGATATTGCCAACGCCAATCAAACAATATCGCCTGCCAGAACTTGAAAATGTTTAAGGGTCTTTTCTCAAAGACAAGTTTATTATACATTTATCGTTAGTATATTTCAAATACTTTCGGTCGTGTTATTCTGACACTATTCGACAACTAACTGGAACTTGTCGATTGCATTACCCATAACACCTGCATATCCGTCCATTCCATTCGATGTTTCATCGTCTATCTGCTCTGGATAGAAGTTGCGGTTGTTGAATACAGATACCATATACTTAGCATACTTCCAAGGCTCACCCTCTGGTGTATAGTAGATGATTTCTACGGCATCTATTGGTGTACGCTGGTCACCTGCAAAGCCATTCTCAAAATCATCATAATCAAAGCCAGTAACATAAGGAAGCCAATCGCCACCTTTTAAGTGAACTCTGTACTTAACTGAACCTCTGCTGACCTTAACAATAAGTGCTGTGATAGCTTTATTGTCGCCTGCACCAGCCCAATCTTCTCTATCCTCTACTTCGCCCCACCACCTATCTGTATAAGCGGCATATGTAGCATATACGTGTTCATCTGTGTTATCCTCTGCATTGTCTTCTTCGCTGTTATCTTCTGTATTATCTTCATCATTATGAAAGCCATAAAATTCTGATAAGTCGCAAACTCCATCTACACCGTCAATTCTTGCGCTAGAAGTATACTGCCACCCCGCAAGATAATGGTCGATACTGGGTATCTTATCTGCATTAACATCATCATTTAACTGCATTTCATCATAGCCTAAGTAATAACGTGCTATCCAGAACGGACAATCTAAATCGCTAGGGTTTGTATAAGGCTTGATGTAGCTACCATAGAATGATAAGCCAGTATATACACCGAAGTCATATCCTGCACCCTCAATAACCTCTTTGTAAGCCTTGATAATGTCGATAAGCTCTGAACCCAAGTTTTGCATACAAGTATTTTCAACATCCATCCAAACTGTCACCTTACGTCCGTCAAGCACTTCAAGCACTCTGTTAGCCGCCGCAATAGCTTCTTCTACTGTTGGTGTGTATACATAATTGTATACACCGCAGATATGCACACCTGCTAACTGACAGCCTTTCCAGTTATTTTCAAACTGCTTATCTGGGTCAAAATCACGTCTGATAACCTTAAGGATAGCGTGAGTAAGTCCTGCCGCCTTAACTCTGTTCCAGTCAACTACACCATTCCACGCTGAAAAATCTCCACATTTAATCATAACTAAAATACCTCGCTTTCTACTGCCCCTGTTATATTTACATCTGAACTAACTATGTTATCTCCTGTGCTGTATGTTGCCTTGTATGTGTTTTTAACACCGTCAAGAAAGCTCTTAAGCTCGCTGTCTAGTGCTGTATCATTTGCTAAGTATGCCGCAAAATCATTAAAGCTGGCTGACATACTAACTGTGCCACTTTCGCTGATTGTAGCTGACAGATAAGCCACCTGTTTAAGTGTTCCGTCTGAGTTTTGAACAGATAATGTTCCGTTCTTCTGAATTGATGAGTTGATGTCTAACATTGTGTTTTACCTCCTAATTTGTATTAAAAAAGGACACCCGAAGATGTCCTTAATTACTTAATTGCTTTTCTAATTTTTTAATTCGCATATTCTGCGATTGTACAGTTGCAACTAAATCCGCTATTAATTCATCATAACGTAATGCGTATCTTGCTGTTAATTCTTTAGTTGTGTTTCCGTCTTCATCCGAAACTTGTATCTCGTAGTTATCGTCATTAACTTTTTTATCTATAAATAAACCCCAATCGCTATCGCCCATTTTTTCTTTAACTTCTTGTGCAATAAAGCCGTGGTGTAATCGGTTGGAAGTACCATCTTTCATCCTAAATTCGCTTGGAATTAAGCTATATATAAAGTCAGCAGTCCGTTCTATTTCTAATGCCTTAATATCTTTTTTTACATTTCTGTCGGAGTCCGAAGCTATTGTACCAATAAAACCGCCCATTGCAGTAATTGAATACTTAGCAATCATAGAACCCATTAAAGAAACTTCTGTCTGTGAGTAAAAATTTTTAGAAGTATCATTATTATAAATTCTAACATTTGTTGCAACTTGCGTATCCGAATTAGGATTGTTGCAATAAAAGTTTGCAATTTGAGGATTACCATCACCGCCTACATTAAGACCTTTAATTGCAAATAGATTACCATAAACACTCAAATCTTGAGTTAGCATATTGCCATTGCCGTAAACAGTCCACAGAGGAGAGAGTTTTTGCGGATTATTCCCTGCTTGAATTCCTTTTTGAATAGAATATATCCAAGTACTATCGCCGGAATTTTGCTGATAAGGTGATATCCATACACGTCTTAAGTATCCATCATTTGCCAAAGTGTCCGCTTGCAAATATCCCTCGATGTTCCAATCTCCAATTTTTCCGCTTGTTAAATATCCAGTTCCAGATATAATAGCGTTGCTTGCATACATTAATCCGTCAGCTCGTACATACCATTTTTCTTTCCAGTTTTCTGATATTGAACTTCCTTCATTTGTTAATGTAGCGAATACCCAATCCGTTCCTTTTGATGGAGTTGTCATTCCTACCCAATACTTGCTATCTGGCGTAGTAGAATTAATAGAATTATTAGCTATATTCCACTGCGCAATCTTTCCATAATTTGCAATTATATTATTACTTGTTATTGTTCCATCAGCGGTAATGCTGGTATTAGTACTGCTAAGTGTAAACCTATTACCACTAAGGTTAAGACCGCCACGCGCCGTTATATTGATTGTGTCTGCAATAGCTTCGATAGCGCTCTTAAGTTCGCCTGTTTTAGGGTCTTTTTTGATGTATAAATCAAGACTTGTTTTGGTTGCATAACTTTTTAAATCGCTCGACTTAGCGTAAGTTCCACTAAGTGCCAAACTAATACTTGAACCATTATCATTAATCTCTTGTGTAATCTTGTTAATCATAGTAGTTGTTGTACTATAATTATCTGTCAGATTTTTCTTTGTTTGTGTTAATTCCGTTGATATGCTATCAAGATTAATCTTAAGGCTAGCGTTCTGATTAAGCATATAGGCTAATTGTGTGTTAGATACCTCTTTCCAGCTCCAATTACCTTTATCATCTTTAACCCATCGCCAAGTTTTTTGAGCTGTTTCATTGTATGCTATTGCTCCGTGATGTTTAGCATATTCATCATTGCTAAAAGTCCATACGAGGTTATTACTAGGGTATAAATCATTTGCTGGGTAAATCGGTATGTGCCAGTTCATAGCTGGATAATTATCTTTGTTAGGTGTTTCCGTTACTGTATACACCATAAAGTTATCGTTCGTTTGTTGATATAAGTCGGATAACGTAATTTCGTAGCTATCTAACTTCTGATTAACAGTAGAAAACTTAGTCTGAATACTTTCAGTATCAACATTGCTAGTCCACCACAGCTTGTTAGTGATAAAATCACTAGCAACTTTCATCATACCGCCCCATTGCGTGTAATCCTTGTCAGCGCCAGTCTTGATAGCTTGCATAATAACATTAAGTGTCTGCCCCTCGTTGTCCAGATAAATTTTATTACTCTTAAGTGTATGTGTGTTATCGTCATTGATAACATTGAATAGTGTTTCAATATCTAGCTTGCTTGCATTGATATTAGCATTATCTTGAACAATATCATCACGAACAACTTTTCTTGTAACGCCTTTTTCAGTAAGTCCTAAGGCATCAAACATAAGATTGCCAGCTTTATCCCAGACATACATATTGTAGTCTGAATTAGCGTCCTTACCTATTTGAACTCTTATTCTGTCAGTATCTTTGATGATAATTGTATTGTCTTGCCAATAAGACATTCCATTTTCACTATGAACCTTAAATTTAGTAGTATTAAGGTCAAGTGCTGTAATCTTGCTTGCAGCTATACTGTCAATCATAGCGTCCTTAATCTGTGCATTGCCGATAACGCTTACAACCGCATTAGCGAATTCTGTTGTTAAGCTTTTACCTGTCGCAGAACCAAACATTAAGGTCTTAATGTCTGCTACATCTGCGTTTAACACACCTACATGTGCATAATCCGCTTGTAACTTAGCAATATTAGCTTCATTAATCGTTGCCTTATTTGCTGTTAAAGTAACAATAGTTGCTGTGACAGCTTCAATCTTATTAGCTTTTAATTGGTCAATATACGCTTGATGTGCTTTTAAGTTCTCAATATTAGCCTTAGTTATATCAGCATTTTCAATAACTGCCTTGTTGATTAAGACTAAATCGGCGTAGTATCGTTCCATTTGCTTAGTAATTGGACCGCTAGCGATATTGCTGTTTTCTGTGTCAGATTGTCCGATAGATGTAACTGTGTCCATCAAACCACCGTCACATTCGTGCTCAATCTGCATTATTGGTACTTTGTAATCAACACCGCCCTTATTAACAGTTATAATGTCGCCTACTTCTAATCGCCAATCGCCTAAAAATTTGACAGTTAGCGGTCTGAACTGAAAGCCACCTATCTTGTTATAAATCTCATTTAAGTTAGCTTGTGTCATAAATGGATTAGCAAAGCTAAGTCCTGTCGTTCCGTCGCCGGCAGTTATCTCACTTGTTTTGCTATCGCCAGACTTTGTATTGTTGCAAGTCAGTTTCCTTATAGTAAAATCCTTGCTAGTAGTAAAAGTAACCCCTTGTTGATAGTATTGGTGTCCGTCAAGCACGTAGCCGCTATCCTTATACCATTTAATTTCAAGGTTTCCGTCAGAATTAATAGCCGCATTGCCGCCTTGTAGCATAGCCATATAGCCAATCATTTCACGCATTGTATAACCTTGTGGCTTATCTGTAATTGTATGTGTGTTTGTTATGCTAGTTGCTAACTGTATACCTAATTTTGTACAGATTTCCTCTAAAATAGCCTTGTCCGTGCTAGGATAAGTCAATTCAGAAAAATAACCTTTTTCAGCTTTGTACATCTTGTCATAAGCTGTGTACTTGGTGTATTCGCCATTGCTTTCTTCTTTAGTTACAGTAAATATACCTATCTGTACATACTCAATTCCGCTATTACTTTTAACGCCCTCAAAAATAGTTATGTCCTTATTTTCAAGTGTGATTTCTGGATTATAAATAGAAAAGGTAACACTGCTACTGCAAGTGTTACCTATGGAAATGCTATTATTCGGATTGATTATATTACTGTACTTAAACTCATTAAGTGTCTGATTGTATTCTTTTCCGTCAACTAAATATTTGCTGTAATATCTCGCATTAAGCAAGTTAAATTCAAGTGGAAATACAATATCGCTTGGATATAAGCTGTTTGACTGATATAACAGGTTCGCATCCCAATTAATATTTTTCATTAGGTTGCTCCTTTCTGATGATTAATCGTTAATCATAAAGCTGAGTGCGATAATTTTAGCTGGCTCAATAGCTTCGCAACTATCAAATGCGCTTATATCAACTTTCGTGTATTCAGATACTTCTATCTCCTGTTCTCCTAGTTCTTCAAGTTCTGATTTTATCTTATCGCTGTCACCTTTATTTTCCTTGTGTATCTTTTCTATTGTTTCTACTACTGCCTTAAAGTGTGGCTCTAATGCCTTAATGTTAGACAAAATGATAATTGCTAATCTGCCACCCATTTTAAGCTGTGCTATACTTGCAAGTGCTTCATAATGTGCTAAAACTTCATTTCCTGTTATTTTCATAGTTAATCTCCTTATTTCTGAATTAAACTTAATTTTGCTCCGACTATAAGTCCGTCCTCATTCTTTGCCCTTGTGAGATACGGATAAGTCACATCTCCTGTGTATATTGTCATTTCCTTTTGCTGACCGCCTAAAAATAGGACTTGTGCTGTTGGGAATGGGTTATTAACATCACTTACTACATCATCAAGTATTTTGGCTTGCTGTCCTGTTAGCGGCGGTAATTGTATCTCTACCTTATCCTTAAGACACACCAACGTACCAACCAAATCTCCAACATCATTTCTTCCAGTATTTTTAGACCAAATTTTCGCCCTTGTGTATGTGTAGCCGTTGTAAGCTACTGGGAATGTCACCCCCTCGATAATTACAGCACTTATCATTCAATCGCCCCTTTCTACCTAAAAATAGGTAACAAAAAGGAACATATCATCTCTGATACGTTCCCTTAGCTTTATATATTTATATTTTCAAGTTGCCCCTACTGCTAACATTTTATTTCAATACCCATTTTGAATTTTTATTCATTAACTTCACTAAACAATTCTTAATTTTTTACAAAATACGCTGCGTTAATTATTATGGTTTCACCTTTTGTATGTGCCTTATTATCAGTCATGTCAATAGTACAGGTACGACTGCTTGTACTATAATTTAAAAAACCTAGCGAAGGGATTGTTCCTACACAAATTGTACAAGCGGTGCCAACAACATAATAATCAGCATTATTAATCGACAATAATGATTGTAGCGTATTAGGTAAATCCATCAGCAGTTCACATCTTACATGAAGCTGAACAAGTCCATCTTGTCTATATGTTGCTTTTTTATATGTTATATTTACTCGTCCTTGATAGGCATTAATAAAGTTTGATATATCTTTATAAGTCATTATATTGTTGTTCAACAGAGCAACATCTGCATTAAGCCGTCCTGTGTTACCAGTATAAGATACAAAATCATCATGCGTTGCGTTAAGATTTGTAGTTATCATTGGTTTTTTATTAAGATTATTTGCTGTAGTACCTTGTGCAAAATACATATGTATTTGCAATATTGGTTTATCTGCATCAACTTCAAAAATATCGCCATCGTGTAGAGTTTTAACCCATGCATTGTTAGATGTTTGTTGGTATCCGAGTGCATCGAGCAGTTTGTATTTTCCATACTTTAACTTTATAGTGCTAAATGCAAATTCTGTTTCTGCTGTTGCAGTACCAATGAACGTGTACGTACCATCATTGTTATTTGTGCAAGTTACTCCATTTTTGGTAGTTGTTTGCAATGTTGGTTTTAATAAATTAGTGCAAATATTATTAGTTATATTGTTGTTGTTTAGCTCACTTATCATATTGTTATTATTCTTAATGCCATCTTCCATATGATTAAGTCTGTCTGGACTTAATGGAGTACCGCCGCTAGTGCCAGCTTTCCACGCTTGCTTTATGTATTGTATAAAATTCATAGTAAAACCTCACTTTCTAAGCACACAAAAAGGACACCTCACAATTAAGTGAAATGTCCTTGTCATTTTGCTATTTATTTGTTATTATTGACGTGAGCAACTTATATGTACTCATATGTGCTAATCAGAACAGGTCTACCCAACTTGTTCTGATTTTTTTATTCTACTTTTAATGTCAGCTTCATAAGTTTCTTACTTGAACCCCAAGCTGTCACTTCTAAATCAACGTCACTCTTATCTTCTAGTATGTATATCCTAGCAACTGTAATATTCGCACCTGTCTGCAACTCTCTTGCCGCATTGTTATATTCGTCAACATCAAAACTAGCTAACGGATAGTCAAGTTCCTTGCCGTTCTGAAAGCAAGTGACATTATAGTTGTAAATAAATGCTTCGTTGTCTTTTGAGTTATTTGTAAAGTCAAAATAAACAACAACAACTTCTCTATCATTGCTATCTGTAATTACTTCGTGTTTGAGGTATTTAAGCGTTGTATCATTATTCGTTGCTGTGTCTGTATCTTGCTGTGTTGTACTAACTTGTTTTGTAGCATTAGCATTGTTACTGCTGTTACTGCTTCCGTTGCTAAAAGCGACTATCAGAAATAGTACAAATGATACTATTGCAAAGTAAGAGCCTAAGTGTCTTTGTGACTTGTCGCCTTTACTTTTAATTAAATCCACAATAGCCAATATAAAACCTATTGGGATTGTGAATATAAATAGTGCTGTTACTGCCGCCGCTATGCTTAGTTTACTGTCTTTTTTCTTTGCTTTCTTTTCTGCCATATTATGTTGCCCCTTTGCTTTTATTTTATAGCAAAAGAATAACACAATATGCAAATCTTATCAATATGGAAAAGCCGCTTGCCCTGTCATATTAGTATAGTTATTAGCTTTATACTGTACCATTGTAAACAATTTATCAGCGTCACCTTGTAGTGTTACATTGACGTTATTGCTACTTTCTGCCATAGCCGCCCTAACAGCATTATAAACTGCTGGATAAACTGCATTAGCAATACCTGTTGTAATTTCTTGCTGATTGGCTACCGCTGTTCTTCCGTCCATAGTACCAACCATTTCGGGTGCAACTTCATTAGCAACGAACAACTGTCCTTTGTTTGGGAATCCACCATTTGCATAAAAGTCAACGCCAATATGAGGTACTTCTGGAGGCATAAGACTAAATTCGCCCTCAATGCTAAAATGTGGCATTTTAATATGAGGAAATCTAAGCGATAAGTCGCTCCACCAATCCTTTAGGTCGTACCATAAATCTCGTATATAACTAAAGAAATCTTCTATTGCAACTGATATTCTGTGAAGTTCTGGCTTGCTATCCCACCAATCGAGTACGTTATACCACTCGCTTTTAAGTCCTTGCATTATTCCGCTTGCCATATCGTTCCATCTGTCTGCTGTAAAGTAAGGTGCTACGTGGTTATTCCACCAGTTATATATGCCTGTGCCGCTCCACCAGTTAGAAAAACTATCCCAACTGTTAGATAAGCTATTCTTAATATTTTCACCTAAGTTGCCCCATCTTTCTTTAGTAAAATATGGTGAGACATTATCATTCCACCAATTATATATTCCTGTGCCACTCCACCAATTATTGAACGAAGTCCAACTATCAGTTAAGCTACCCTTTGCGTTATCTCCAAGAGATTGCCATTTTGCTTTTGTAAAATAAGGTGCTACGCTATTGTTCCACCAACCTACGATAGCTGTATTGCCCCACCAATTAGAAAAGCTATTCCAAGCATCGCTTAGTGACGTTTTAGCATTGTCACCTAATTCTCCCCATTTTGCCTTAGTAAACCAAGGTTCAACACTTGTAGTCCACCAATTTGCTATATCATCTTTATGCCCGAATGTGATAGTTTCTATTACTCCGTCAATAAAACTAGGTAAATCTTCAAATGGTGCTTTTATAAGATATGCTAATTGGTCGAACATTGACATATCTATTTTCTCGCCTGTTAATTTTTCATTGAGCCAATTGCCTAAATTAAATCCAGCAATAGCAGCTACTATTCCGCCTACTATTCCGGCACCTATAGTTAAGCCTATTTCTGTTGCTGTTCCTGCTCCTATAATAGTGCCTATATCTGTTGTAAGTAATCCGCCTATTCCTGATATTATACTGCCTGTTCCGAATGATTTTAAAGCACCTTTAATACTTGTTCCTATTACTGTAGCAAGTTTCTTTTTCAAAACACTTCCTAATCCTGTAAATTTCAATGCTGCTATAGCCGTTATTAAGGTTGTTTCAATTGGTGCTGCCGTAAATGAACCACTCCATAATTCAATAGCTGCCTTAATGGCTTGCCATAACACATTACCAAGGCTTGAAAATATTTCAGCCCAATTAAGTCCAGCTAAATACTCTCCTATATTATGTCCAATTGTATACCAAGGAACATCATCTATAGCCTTTGCAAACCAATTAAAAATTCCTGCCACAAGGTTAGATGTATCTTGCCCTGCCTTAAAGAAATCGCCAACCGCGAAATCTTTAAAAATCTGTTTGACAGGTTCAAGTGCTTTCTCTATCTTATCAGCCCAAGCAACTGCCGAATTTTCCATATTGGCAAATGCTTTATTCCACGCCGCTTCATATTCTGCCGCTGCCTTAGCAATATCGTCTGTCAAATCAATAGTGCTACCGCCGCCACCGCCGCTTGAACCCTTGCTTGAGCTTGTATCGTCCTGTAATTTATTTATTTCATCAAATCCCATAAGGGATAATGTAGCTTTCTTAGCTGAATCAGCTACATCTTTGTAGCCATCTGAAATATCTTCTAAGCCGTCTGATGTGTCTTTATAGCCACTTTGTCCGAAGCTCTCAAAGTCAATCTTAACGCCCATTAAAGAAGCAAGACCAACTAATAATCTTTTGATTGCAATAGCTACTCCGTTTACTACTGGCATAACCTTTGAAAGGATTGGGATAAATAGCTGTCCTGCTACCATTCCTACCTCTTTCATATTGTTGCTGAACTGGCGTAACATATTACTTGGGGAGTTGATTGTCAAATTTGTTATCGTATAGGCTCTTTATCCTATACTTCTTATAGTTTCCTATAAGTTCAGAGTACATTATCACCCACGTTTTTACGTTTGGTTTGGTGGTAGCCACTTCCACCTCATACTGCCCTATATGCAATAGTGTCGGACACTCTTGGGAATATTATATTTATTCAATTCCTACTCGTTACGATACTCAATAGCCTGTTCGTAATCTATTGAGTTATCTCGGTATTAGCATAGTTGAAAACTTTAGCCTTCACCGATTTTGCCCGATTGCCATAAGATATTTCTATTCTTATGCAACACTTGGAAGATAAGCTATATTATTAACTTTCTTCCGTCTATTAGCTAAATCACCCCAAGATACTTTACTTTGGTCTAATATTGCCAACACTCTTAACTGCTGTTTTTCCATCTGTGTCATTTCAGACACCGACTTGGAAATGCCTAAGTTATAAGCATATGTCGCTAATGTAGCGTTAGTAATATCAATACCATATTTATACAATGCCCTTGATTGACCGATTAAGCCGCTTTGTAAGTTCTGTGCTACTGTTGAATAGTCCACGTTAAAAAGTGAGCTTATATCGCCTGCGAGCATTGTCATTGACTTTGTTATTGCCGTTGTTGCTTCGCCTGTCTGCCCTAGTGAGTTAGTGACAGAAGCTAACTGTGAAGCGTACTGTGTTATCTCTTGTATGTTAAGTCCTAAGTTCTTTGCTCCACTTTCCTCAAGCAAACCACCTTGGACATTAACTTTTAAGCCAGATAGTTTTCCAAGAGTATCATTCACTCTACTTTTAAAACTTTCCGCGTATGCTGTTGCGTTATCATATCCGTACTTTTCGTAATCTTTATCCCACTCTGAACCAATTTTGCCAAATGCAACCGCTTGATAGTTGAACGCCTCAATGTAATCTGTTGTTGACTTGATAGCTTCTATAAGTTTCTTACTGCCACGAATTACCATAAAATAAGTGGCATAAAACTTACCTATTGCACTTGCTAAGTTCCAACTGCTTCTAGTTGCCGTCCTAGCACTTGTAGAAACGCCATACAACGACTTTTGAAGTGAGTTTGAAGAAGTACCCACCTTGCTACCTTGACTAGCAAGATTAGCCAATGCGTTAGTCATTTGAATGACATTTTGACTTACTGTTGGTGCTCTTGATAGCGTTGTCATTAAGCCATTTAAAGCATTACCTAGCTTTGGAATGTTTACAACGGCGTTTTCTATACTCTTACTGCCTAGCTTACCAAGTGACTTTGCAAATTCTGTGACCTGTGTTGCATTTTGCGGAATAGCTGATATGCTTGCAACTGCCCTTGTGACAGCTTGAAGTGATGTAGCTGTGTTAGTTAGTGCAACTGAATCAACAGAACCTATCTTTGTGATGTTCTTAGCAAGCCTTGTAAAATCTGCTGTTCCTGCGTTCATATTCTGCATAGCAGAACCTAACTGATTAACACCACTCGCAAGGCTACTTAATGATGAGCCATTCACAGTTGCAAGTGATGTTGACAGCCTTGTAAGCTGATTTATCAGTTTATCAACAGAATTAATAGCTTTAGTGGCAGTACCGGTAATTTTGACTTCTAATGAATCTAATTCCACGCTTTAACCCCCTTTTATAGGATTGTTGGCGGTAATCCTCTCTTTTCAGTTTGTACCGCCCATTTTTGCTCGTTGAGTATCATTTGCCGCAACTCTTTGTCGTATGTATCTTCTTTACTTTCTTCTGTTTTTTCTGATAAAATAGCTTGTTTAGGATATTCAATGTGTGCATCTTTATTAAATGCCGCGCCTATTCCGCAAGAAATAGCTGGAATTGCGTAAACTAAAAACCAGTTATACATTTCTGAATCGCGATTTTGTCTATCAATCTTTTTGCCTTTTGCGTATAGTAATAATTTTGTAGGTGTCATTTTAAGAAAGTCTGAATAACTAATACCTAGTGAACTGGCTAAGACAAAGTATTCTTCCCAAATTATTTTGTGGAAGTCTGCTTTTTCTTGTGGTCCTGTGGAACTACTGTCGGTTTCTTCTGCTCCTGCGTTGCTTCTTCCACATTGTTCGCCATTTCCTCTAACATCGCTGTTATTCCGCTCAACTCGAAAAAACCATCATCTTCCATCGCTTTCTTAATTTCTTCAAACAATGCTCTATATCCGTAACTCTTATCTGTTTTTCTCTTCTCTGTAATATATGCTCTAGTGAGTTCCTTTGCTTCATCCATAGTTACTGGGTTATTGTCAATGCACCCTGCATAAATGGCTAAAATGCAAATCTCTGGCACATCTGCTGTCATATTTGCCAATCCGTCAAAAGAAGCCTGTGCAACACTTTTATCTGTCTGTGCAAGTAAGTAAGAACCATTAACGACAGAAAACATTTTCTGCACTATCTCTTTGCACTCTGCCGCACCAAAAGAGAACTCAACTTTGTATTCTTTTCCGTTTGCATTAATATTCATCATAATTTTTACCCTTTCCCACCCTATCGTCCATATAGGGAAAGGTGCGGATTTTACACCGCACCTACCTTTTAAATTGGTTATTCTGTTACATCATCAAGATATGATGTGTAGTCGGCTGTTTTGGCGTTTGTGCCACCAATCGACACAGCCTTTGATTTAGTCGATTGGCTTATCATTCCCCCACCTTTGTTACTGTGAATGTGCCACCAGTGCCTTCAACAACTTGAAGCTTGTCTGTGCATTCAATAGGCGAAGTGTTAGGAACTGCTGTTACTGTCATTTCAAGTACTGAATCAGTACCAGAAACATCATTAGGTGTTGCTGTTACCTGTCCGACAAATGCGTACTTAGCAACCGCACCTAATCCGTCAGAGCCATATAACTGAATAATATCTAACTGCTTGCCCTCTGCCTTGATTAAGTCCTGTAAATAAGCCTTTTCAAGATTTCCTGTGTAAGTCTTAGCGTCAGATGTTTTGATACCCATTAAGAATGTCTGTGAATCATCTTCAAATGTTGTACTTTCAACTGTGTTAGGTGCTGATACTGGTGCTGAAATTGACTTAGCCGCAACCATTAACTTATATGAGCCTGCAAAACCATCTTCGCTATGTTCCTTGTAGATAACCCTAGCTTTATAACTTGTACTTGCCATTGCCTTGTCTACCTCCTAAAAATTTGCAAAAAAATAAGAGCATTTCTGCTCTTTGTTACAATAATCTATCATTTGCCGCTATCATTCTTCTGAATCTAGCGGTACTCTTATGTACTTTATTGCTGATTGAGAACTCTGGCATTGATGTGCCTTGAAATCTCATTGTCTTAAATGTATCTGTAATTATCGCCATAACCTTGCGACAGTCAGACTTGCTTGTGTTAGTTGTAACATCTACTTGAAATGTTGCTAACAATGCGTTAATTGTCTGTCCGTCAAGCGTTTGTCCTTGTTCAACTGCTGACAGTAAATGAATGTATACTGTTGGGAATACTGCTTGACCGCTGTTTTCCCCCTCATTGGTTATGACTATCTTTGAATATGTCTTTTTAAGCTGTGTTAGGGTTTTAGCCTTGACAAGTGCTGTGACTGTATTTTCAAGGTCTATCGCCCAATCGTTTGCATTTGCCATTAACTAAACACCCTCCTTGCTACCTCAACATATTTCTGTATAATTTCCATATCAGCCTTATAAACAGGCATTTGTGCTTCTACGCCGTGTGTAAGAACTAAGGTTCCGTCATCGTCATAGTAACCCCACACTTTTTGTATGCCGTGATGTTCGCCGTATGAGCCTATAACCATACCATTAACAACGCCTTTGTCATGTGGGCTACTTCCAGCCGCTCCATTGTAGAATACACCAGCTCCGAACTCTATAAACATAAGTTCTTTGCCTTCTACAATTAATTTTGCTTCAACATATTCTCCTGCGGATTTCATTTCAACATAACTGTGATGGCTTGTATCTGAGCCGCTACGAACACCTTTTTCATCATATGTATAACTTGCTTTTGCCATATTTTCATCAATGACAGGTATTCCAACTTCTGCAAGTTCTTTGACAAGCCGTGAAGTTTTTTTGATAAACCAGTTCTTATACTGTTGTAGCTGTCTGATAGCTTCATTTACAGACTTTTCAGACAAGGATATATCAATTGTATGTCTTGCCATATTACACCGCCTTAGAGCAATTTTAAGTCCACAAAAACTTTAAATATTTTAGGTGATTGAATTGCAAACCAATCAACAGTTGTTTCATCGTGTCCAAATTGTTCTATATGCTGCCAATTGCACTGTAATCCGCTTTCAGATAGAAAGGCGTGTATTATTTCGTGTCTTAATTGTTTCTTTTGCAATTCTACAAAATTACCTACTTCATTATAGTTATCAGAACGAATTACTATTAACTTTGATGTATTATCACAAAAGCCGTCAACATCTTCATTGTTAAGCATTCTTAGTTCAATAGCATATTCTGTTCCTAAAATATTAATTGTTGTGTTTTCCATAATGCACCTACTTTACGACCGCTTTAAGCATATACTTAGTTGAATATAATGCTGGCTTAATTCCTACAATCGTGAAGTCCGCTGATGTTTCATCAACAAGACCGTCATTTGTGTATGTAGGCTTGCTATCAAGCCATATAAGGTCTCCTTTTTTCAAAGGGTACATTCCTTTGTCTGTCAGCAAAATAGCGTCAAAATCAGCCGTGTCAAAGCCGTATTCTTTACTCTGTGCTTCTCCACCGCTGAATGATATGTTTGCTTTGAAATCGACCGGCTCTGAAAAACCTGTTTTTTCTTCAAGGACTTTAGGTATCTTATTTCCCTCATCATCAAGATAAGGAATAAAGTTACCCTCTGTGTCGGTATATCCCTCATATAGGATATTGCCGTCATCATCTCTTTCATAGATAATTACTGTTTGTCCTTGAAGTGAATACTTCATAGCCTGTTTATTAATGTCAAGCATTGTTCTTTACCTGCTTATAAATCTGATTAACACCTGTGCTTGATAATCCGGACACAATTCCTACTGCGATTGCATTAAGAATATCATTTGCCGGAAAGTCCGGTATTACATACATACCCACAACGCCTAAGATACCGCCTGCAACGCCTACGATTATAGGAATGTAATTATCCTTAATATGCGGAATTGCCTTAGCTCCTAAGCCTATCAGATATGTAATTACAACGATTGCAACTACTGTTGATACTGATGTTATATCCATTCTGCTATACCTCCTTATCTTCATTAAGTCGTGCTTCCAATCCGTCTATTCGGTGGTGTGCCGACTTTACGCTTTCCTCAACTTTAATAATCCTGTTATCGTGAGAATTAAGTTCTTTTCTCATTTCTGTAACTTCATTCTTTATCTCTGTTGTGTTGCTTGATATTGTGTCAAGTTTCATATTTATGCGTGTATTTTCCTTTACACGCTCCGTAAGTTCTGCATTGTCAGACTTTTTGTTGTTCTTAAGATTAAGTCCTAAGGTAAACAGTCCGAAAAAGACGGAAAAAGCAACTGAAATAATGCTTATAATTACTGCTATTGGCATTGATATACCGCCTTTCATAATTAATAATGGCACACCGCCCACCACCCTTAATGTGTGCCGCCTGCTACCATATTGGTAACGCACAATCTTCTATAACTTTTTACAATTCTTTTCAAACTGGATTAACGAATGGAAATACACCTCTTGGCAAATCATCTAACTTTTCAAAAGTTCTGCTGGTGCCATTTTCGGTAACTGCTGTTGTGAATGGTTGCCCTGTTCTTGACCCGGCTTCAAATGCTTTTTTAACAATAAAAAGTTGATATTTTTCAAGTTCTTCCTGTATCTGTTGTTCTGTATAAGACTTTGGATAGTTTCTTGCTGCTATATAATCGCTTTTAGCTGTTTCTATTAGCAAATTAAGATATTCTTCATCGTAACTATCTGGGTCTAATCCATTATTTTTTAAAAGAACTCTTAGTTGTGATAGTGCATCCATATCATTCTCCTATAACCCTAATTTCTCGATTAACAGCTTCTTTAACTCTGCTCCTGTAAGTTCTTCTGCGTTGTCTATACCTTGTTCTGCGGCAAAAGCCTGTAAATCAGATGTAGACATACGATTAATGGTTGTCTTGCTATAATCAAAGGAAGCCCCAGAATTGTTATTTTCTGGAACTTCTTCACCCGCGTTATACCATTTACCATTGTGAATCACTATATATGGATATTTCATAGTTGCACCCCCTACTCTTCGCTATGAACCTCATATACGAATGTGCTATCCATATTCTCGTATGATGGAAGAACAACCTCGGAAGCAAATGTTGACATCTTCATAGGTGGTCCGTACTCTGTCTTTGTAGCGACTGTAATACCTACACCATATGTTGTTACATCAACATCAGCTACCTGTCTTGCGGTTCTTTCTTCTGGTGTAGTGCCAAACCAAGTACTGCCAAGACTGCCCTCCGGAAGAAGCGTAACCTTGTTATCTGGATAGAAGTACTGCTCCTTGCCATCATCATCAATGTACATCTTATCGTAAAGTACGATAGTGAGCTTTGTTCTCTTCTGCACTACTGAAATAACAGTATCATCATCAACCTCAATAGTTGCTGTAAGGTTCTGTGCAAGGATTGAGTTTCTTATCTGTGCATTGTCAAGCAAATACTGGAATGTATTACTGTTCATAAGTGCATATCTAGCAATCTTGCCCTGCTTCTGTAACTTCTTCCTTGCATTGTTAAGGTCTGTAAGTGGCTTTGAATTAGCTGTATCGCTCCACATACTTGTGCCAGATAACTTTGCGTAATGGTCTTTTGCGTATGAGCCATCCTTATCATAATCATAAGCATACTGAACACCATCGCTTACAATTGCAATTACTGGATGACCTGCACTTGTAGCAAGAAGCGACATTCTCATGCGCTCTGGAACAACCTCTGCACCGCTTACAAGGTTGTTAGTATCGTCATATACGCTTGATAAAGCACTTGCAAGGTAAGGGTCGTCTGCTGACTGAATACGCTCGATTTCAAGCATTTCCTCTTCACCGACTGTCATTCCCTCGCGGAAAAATGCCATCTGTGTTTTTTCCTTGCTTAATCCACCTCTAGCTCTAAGAGTTGGGATTGTGTCAAAGTTAGATGGTGCAAGTGATACTGGAAGTCCTTTGTGTGTCTTAATCCAGCTTAAATCAAGTCCCTGTTTCTTTCTTTCCGGAAACCACTGTAAGCCAAGATAAGGTATCTGATTACTAGCGTTTTCTGTTGCTGACAATGCAATAGACTTACTGTCTAATACTTCATTAATTAACATCTGTTTACCTCCTGTTATTATTCAAATACAATCATTGGAAGGGCTGTCTTAACTGTTTCGTCATATGTAACGCCAGAATGTGCTTCTGCCACCTTTGTATTGAGGTATGCTTTCTTAAGCAGTACACCCTGTGGTCTGTCCTCTGTTACATCAAACCTTAAGATACCCACTACTGTAGCTGTATTGTCAGCCTTACCATTCGCCCCGATTGGAGTACCTGCTTTAACAATCTTCTTGCCCTGTGCGTTTGTAGTTGTTACACCATCAAAATCAAGTGTTAATGGGATTGCTTCGTTAGGCTCTCTCTTTAAAATCTGAACATCTCCTGCGTATGAAGTCTTTTCATACTGCATATTCATTTCCTTTGCCATTTCTTACCTCCTGTTATTACTGAATGTAATGTGATAAAACGTCATTGTTCTTAGGTGCATTAGATATAAGGCTTTCTGCTATCTTTTCAGCATTTGTCTTATTGTCTGCACTGTCTTTATTACTGCCACCGCCCGGAATATCCTGATGTTTAGCAATCTCCTGTTCCTTAGCCTGTGCCGCAGCTGTTTCTTTTTCGGACATAATCTTGCCAAGTTCGGTGTAATCAAGGCTTCCATCGTCTTTAACAACTGTCTTTGCTTGTTCAGCAGTAATCTTAAAATTAGTCATAGCTGCTTCCCTCTGGTCTCTGATAGCGTTAGATTTCTGTAAATCGGCTATCTGCTGATTAGCTGTATCTAAGGCTTTATTTGCCTTTTCAAGCTCTGTCAGATTGCCAGCCTGTAAATCATCAAGCTGTTTCTGTAAGTCGTCTGCTGTGTCAGCCTTAGCCTTGTACTGCTTTGCCTTGTTTTTCTCCGTAGCAACTTCTGAATTGTTCTGATTAAGAAGATTGGTAATCTGCTCATCTGTTGCTTCTGGAAAAAGTTTTAATACATCTTCTCTTGTCATAATTACCTCCGTTAAACACACGCTTTTGTTACCGCAGGTCGCTCCTGCTGTGTCTTCTGCTATTTACCGCATAGCTGCAAAATGTATAAAATAAAAGCAGCTACCGATTATTCGATAACTGCCTTATTTTGCTGATTATTAAGTTGATTAACTATCTCTTGTGCTTTCTTTTCTTGTTCTTCTACATCTTTAATAGTTTTGTATAGATTATCTAAATATGGCTTAGATAATACATATGTTTTTTCAGAATCGCCCCATAAACCAACTGTTTTAATTGCAACAAGTGGATGTATGCCAGCTTGTAAAAGCAAAAGCAACGTCTGAGCCTTAGTGTACATATTATCCTGTGGACTGTGATTTATCTGCACATCAAAATCTCTGACTGACAACTTTAAATCTTGTCCCGCAAGTCTTAGAATATTAAGAACTGCCACAGCTAATCGCTTTTCGCACGATTTAACAATAGGGTCTTTCAACTTTGCTCTTGTTTTAGAAAAGTCCCAACCATTTCTTAATTCAACTGCCCCCTGTGTATCTCCGCCGGTATTACCTTGTTTGTTAGGAATTGCCAATATTGATAATGTGTTATCCCATAAATCTTCCTTAGCAACTTGACATTGTGTCTGATTAAGCTCCTGTGTCATAATTTCAACGTCTGACTTATTATCTTTGTTGATAGATTTAACTGTAAGGGCGTGGTTCATTTTCATTTTTTCAAATGTTTCTGTGTCAACTTCGCAATTAACAAACTTAACCCAATACTCAACAAACTGCTGTATGCTATCCATTCTGTTAGACTGCATATTATTAATAGCGTCCAACATACCTATGACAAGCTCGATATCAGATATTCTTTCGTGGTTATTAGGGAACTCAACAATAGGAATTTCGCCATATGTATGTAGTTTTGCTTCAACTACTTTGCTATCAACAATTCTAAAAGACATAGTGTCGGAAAATGCCATCTTATACCAGTTTCCATCCTCGTCTTTAAGTTCTTGTATAACAAGCATAGGTTCTTCTGTGCTTTCATTGTAAACAACGTAAGTATTCATTGGCGTAGGTGCTACAATTCTGAATGGCACATCTCCATTTTTAGGTTGAACTGCTTTGAATGATGTACCTGTTGCCGACTGCCACTCTCCAGCTTTAATGTCTTTCTCCTGCTTATTGGCATCCGCCATAAAATCATTGAGTATGTCAACTGCCTTATTGATAGTTTCATCATCTTTGCGGCTAATAAACTGGATTGGCTCGCCATATGTTTGTCCTACCTTAAACTGAACAATTTCATATGCGTGGTTTTCAACAATCTTGTTTGTAATATCTTCATTAGTCAGCTTATGCCTATATAATATTGGTTGGTCGCCCTTGTAGTAATGCCACAGATACTTAATAACTGGTTTATTCCAATTAAATACACCTATAGTACTTCCAATAACCTTAACAACATTGTTAGCAGTTATTGTATCTACATTCGTATATGCAATTTTACGTCCATAACAGCCTCTAACAAGGTCTTGAAAATACATTGTATTCATATCTTGCTCCTAATAAAACCTCATACCGCTTGAACTTCTGCTGTCCGGTATTTCCTTAATCTGAAAATCATCATCATCGTTAGGCACATACCAAATCCATTTGTGGCAGTGCTTGCACGCTAACTTATGTGTTCGTGGGTCTTTGCTGTCTGCTTTAGTCAAGAACTTATGGCAGTTCGGACACATAATTGACTTGTCTTTGTTTGTATAAAAAATCATATTGTTACCTCGTTACATAGTAAAAGCACCGTCATAATTAAATGGCGATGCTTTTCGATAAGGATTATACATGTTTATGAAATTTGCTTTGCTCATTGTAATAATACATAATTTTTTCGTCACAATCGTAACATCTTTTATTTTTTTTCAATAAATCTTTGAAAAGCCATTTTTACGCTACTTTCTGTGTTGCCACCTATGATATGTGCTATCTGAATCCAAGTCTTATTTTCTAAAAATCTAAGATTGATTATTCTTCTCATCCTGCTATCGTCAACGTTTGCTATAAATTGCTCAACCTCGTTAGTTTTCTCTAACAAATCATCTTCAAGTAACTGCAATGTGGCTTTTCTGGCATAAAGAAGTGTTTTCTTTCTGCTGTACTCTGGAAATGGTATGCCTTCAATCTTAAAATGCTGTTTACCACCATCGCCGCCGCTAACAGAATCTATAACCATTTCTCCGGCTTCAATTTTGCTTATATCTTTTTCAAGTCGTTCTATCTTTAGTCTTACTTCTTTTACTTCTTCCTGTAAATCTGAATACTGTGATAAAACTTCCTTTGTTACCATAATGTCAATACCTCCTAAATGGATTTATAGCAGCTTCAACTTTAGCTGTTCTATTGCCCTGTGTTATTCTTAATGCAAAGTTCGAGAAAACATCTGGAACATCATCTAATTGTTTCTTACCTGATACTGAATACTGCTTTAATAGTGACATCATTACTCCATATGGCTCATTAGGCTTATAAAGTGAGGGGTCTTTAAAAATAATGTGCTGCAATATCCAGTTAGAACATTGAAATATCCTTGCTTCCTTATTCGTTTCAGTTGGTGTATCAGTAATGTTACATATCCAACCTACACTCTCAACTCGCTTATTAACTTCCATAGCCACTCTGTCGCCGCCGGCGTTACGCTCAAACTCACACTCTTGCACTTTATTATTTACAAGCACACCTGCAGCATTTCTATATTGTTCTTCATAATCTGCCGTGTTATCGCATACGCAATCAATGCAGTAATAATCTTCTCCATATTTTTGCAATACCGGTAGTACAAAATAATCCGTACCTTTACCTTTTGTATCACATTGAGCTGTGATAATTTCTGGTTCTCCGTGTGGCAAATTAAGGTATCTGCGTATTTTGTCGTCAGGAAACAATAATCCCTCACGCTCAATAGGTTCTTGTTTATACAAACATCTATAAGAGATTTCATCCATCAAAAGTTGTTGGTCTGCAAAGAACTCTTTTGTAAAGCCGCTATACTCATAATCAAAATTACTCTCGCCTGTTACTGGGTCTACATCTGGTACGGCAATAGTCTTAACTCTTTTGTTTCCTGCGTACATATTCTGTATTCTTCCGATAACATCATGCACACTCCAACGCGTAGCAATGTGTATTTCTTTACAATTGTGTCCGTCCGTATCTTGGATTTTTCTTTGCCTAGCATCTACCGCATATTTATCCCACAGCTTATCAAGTACCATAGGGTTAAGTGCTTCTTCAATGCCACCTATCATATCATCTACAAGCAAAAATTTACTTGCACGAACTTTACCGGCATTTTTACTTCCGACAGATGTACATTGTACGCTTGGAAATGGCTTATATTTACCTATGTTGAACTGCTCTAACTTTGCGTTAGTGCTTGTAACTGTAAGATTGGGGAAAATTTCATTCCACGCATATTCATCAGCATTTGTAACAATATCGTATACGCCATCATAGTACATTCGTGTAATGTCGCCAGAATGGGAGTAAAAAAGACAAAAATCATTAGGAAACCAGCCAGCTACTAAAGCGTTAAACATCTTTTCGATAGTTGTCTTTCCTGCTCCAGGTATCAATGATACGCACAATATATCGTATTTATCATCAATCATGCCCTGCAAAGCTTCTATTAACCCCATTTTTAAGAATTGTTTGCGGCGTGGCATATAGAAGCGCTCTTTAGGTTCTCTTTTCTTTTCAAGATACATAAATGCACTATCTACTATTTTGCTTTGGGCTTCAAGTAATAGCACATCATAGTATTTATCAAGTAAATCAAAGGAACTTTTATTGTCAAAGACAAACTTCTCTATCTCCCACATAGGTAGCCCTATATCACGCATACAAGCCTTTTCTATGAGTTCTTTTGCCCTAGTAGTACATTTCAACATTGTATCAATTTCGCCCTCATTCTTGGCAAGCTGGCACACGTTGTAGTAGGTTTCTATAATATTTTCATCTATTCCATTTTGGGATATGTATTTTTCGCATTCATCTATCAGTTGATTTAATTCAGAATTCAAGAAAAGCACCTCCACTTTTCAGCAAAGGTGCTTATAGACCTCTGCCTATAACTGTTTTAGGTCAGCGACTACAACCAATCTGTAGCCGGCAATATTTTTATTAGAATGTCAGCATTGCATCACAGCAAGTCGGATGCAATCTATTCAAAAGTGCATTATAATCATCAATTACATACCGTGCTGGAATCATATATGTTTTAATGCCATATTTTTCCGCTGTTTCTCTTTCAATGCTACAGCCGTTCCAATCATAACTCTCACATATTCCAATGAATACATCAGCCTGTGCCAGCTTCTTAAGGCTCTCGCCTAAATACCACACAGCTTCTTTACTGTCTTTAGGTGGGTTATCCTCAATGTAGCTGTCGATAAGCTCTAATTCTTCGCCCTCGTATATTTCAGCAATTTTTTTCATCTTCTGAATACTAGCTTTGATTTCTTCCTCTGTTCTGCCTTTCATAGGCACACTTACAAATAACTGTTTCATAGGTTCTATCTCCTTTTATATGTTTTATCAGCCTTTAGCTTTCTAAGGTCAGCAGCTACAATCAATCTGTAGTCGGTAATTGTTTATCTTAATTTCTTAACTTCCAGACAAGTATGTTTCCCATATTTTTCAATTCTCCATCTGGTACTCCAATGCTCAATGTGACAATTTTTATCTTCATTAAGTGGAATTCTATTGACAATGGCACTTGCGATAATACTTGGTGGAATGTTTAAATCATCTACAATCAATGTTGTCATTTGATTTTCTCCTTTTGGTAATCTGGCTTTTTTAATTCGTTCAAATACTTTGTCATTGCAATTTCAGTACCATTTTCATCTTTTGTGCAAACAGTAACGCAATTACTTTTATTGCTTCGTAAGTCAGCAAGTATTATTTCCGTTTTATCATCATCAAACTTGTAACACTCACGCATTTTCTCAATGCAGTTATTCATTTCTGTTATTTTCATAATATCACTTCTTTCCCTCATTATTCGCTAATGATTTTGTTTCCTCTAGAATTTTCATTGCTAATGCTCTTGAAAATTCATAATTATTTTTCGGGTATCTGCCTAGAATTGATTTTGCATACTCATTAACTGCATCAACCGAAACATCAATGTCAATAGTCATATCGTGAAATTCAGATGTTTCTATCGGTTTGCCATCATCATCGCCGATATGTTTAACATTATCAATCTTTCTGAATGTTTTCTTATCAATGCGCAACACTTTTTCTGATACCTCGACACATTCTTCTCTCTTTTCTTCGTTTGTACATTTACCATCTGCATTGTATCGACAAGAAGTCAGATTGCATTTTTTATTTGCATAAGCATTATTCACATTATCAATCCATTCACAAAACGGAATATTGTTGATTTTGGCATTGTCTAATGCCATGTCAGCTATCTCCTGTGCCATTTTTCTGTATTGAAATTCCATAATCTCGCCCCTAAATTCTTGCAACTACGTGTTCTTTTGCAATCTCTTCTTTTTCTGGGTCGTAAATAACCGAACCGTTTTTATCAGTCTTATTCTTATCAAATTCGCAAGAAACTTTTATACCATCCTTGTTACTGCATTCTGCGTGATAATCAATGACACATACTTTCTTCTGCCATTTCCCATTGGCATAAATCTTTGTGTAACCGCCAGCTCTTGTTTTAATGATTATTTTACTTCTTGATTTCTTCATTTCTCATAAACCTCTCAAAATCTTCCATGCACTCATTACATAAATCGTAAGTCATATTTAATATGCCACTCCTTGTGATTGAGTTCATACACAACAGCCCTACTTTTATTTCTTTTCCACGCCTATCACAAGTGCGCCATTCTTTTTGATGTTTCATTCTTACACCTTTCTGTACGGATTAAAAAATTCTTTGTCCTGTCCGATTCCAAGATGTTCTCTCAATGCAAAATTAGTTATTCTATCTCGATTAAAAGAATTGCTAACAATATAATTTGCTGACTCCCCATCTTTCCATCTGTCCGTACTTGTCATAGAATCATAAACCTGTTTATATTCTCCGGTCAGCTTGCCAAATTCAAACCATCCCAAGTCAAATGTTACTCCGTAATCATAAAATCCCCTGTCAGACCACTTTCTGACATAGTACATTAATTGCTTGTACGAAAATCCAAGCCTTTCAAAAATATTTCCAATAGTTCTTATGCTCAATTCGCGGTCGCTCGAACGCAATTTTCTTTTCTGCTCATTCACGCAAGCCCTAAAAAATATTTCTTCTAATGGTTTCACTGTTATACCTCGTACATTTTCTTGATAATTTTCATAAAATCGTTTTTGTCAATAACTTCTGTGTCTGGATGTATTTCATGCAAAATGTTCTCTGTCGCATAATCTGCCTTGTCATATGCTGCAAACGGAATCCTTGAATAGTCAAGGTCAAGGATAAGGCATGAGCACCGCTTGTATGGCAAGCAATTATTTGAAAACAAAGGTGCACATATCAAAGTAAATTTATCGGTTTCAAATTCCATATACTTGTCTTTGCGCTTATATGGAATCCCTATGCCTTTAAGAATGTTTTCAAGCAACTGTTCAAAATAATATGCTTCTTTTATGTGAATTGAAGTATATGTATATATTGGTTTAGTCATTCTTCCACCAACTTTCTGCCGCACATAGGGCAATAAGCTATTTTCATTGCCATTTCAACATTTATATCTTTACTGCAACACACCGCAAAGGACGGACATTTATTCAAATCGCATGTGATTACAGGTTTATTCGACAACTTATCAATCTTGAACTTGCCATAATGTGTTATGACAGGGGATTTTTCTTCGCAAAACTCACACATATTACACCTCAAATCTTCGTAAATATATCCAAATCATAGTTATCTCTGATATAATTAACAACTTCTTGTAATTTTCCCCTTACAAATTCATCATTAGCAATATCTGGGTGCGCGTAAAACATACAACTGTCTTTCTTTCCGTCTGCTTTATATTTACGATAGTTAAATGTCATCATAAACAATGGTATTCTTGTTAAATTCTTTGTCTTGCGTCTTATCCAGCGATTAATAATTTTCTTAACCATTATTTTTTCCCCATAAATTATCCGGTAATTCTTCACCGCCATAAATCTTGTTAGCGTATTTCTTAAATGTCGGTACGCTACAACCTGCTACTTTTGCCGCTTTTACCTGTGAAACCCGCCCCGATATGTATAGGTTTATTGCTTCATAGAACTTATCTTTGTTTAGTGGGTGTACGCCTGCTGCCATAATAATCACTCCTTACTTTGATTTTCAACTTGATGATTATATTTTCTTACATCACTACGCATTTTAGATGGCATATTCTTATAACCTGTATTTTGAAGTTCTGCTTTGAAAGCGTTAAAATCATCATCATTTTTAACAAATATACTGACATATTTATCAATCTGCGGTCTTGTCATAAGCACACCATTTTCAGTAAATACCTTTTTGATGTAGTTTGTATAATAACAATATCCTTTGACTTTTTCGTGGTATAATCCCCAAAAATAATCAGCATTTTCTTTTGTTTCAAACTTTGCCCTAATCTCATTGTTAGAAATGTGATTGTAACAATGTCTGCACAATGTAATTAAATTGCTCTCTCTATCATCGCCGCACATTGAAGCTGTTCTTATATGTGACATTACCAACGCCCTGTATTCTCTGTTACTCTTTCCGCAATATCTGCAAGTATAATTATCTCTTTTAAAAATCTTGGTCTGTAAATCTTTGTATGAACTCATAATGAATACCTCCTACAATTCCTTACTTTCACACCAACTGCTCTTACAAGCGTGATTCATAATGTTAATTAAAACCTTTTCAGAAGAAAAGTGAACTAAGCTGTAATCACATTGTGCTGAAAACTTTGTATTGAAATATTCATCAACCAACATCTTGTAGTCTGTATTATCGTCCATATCACTTATAGCCGCATAATAGGTATCTGTATATCCGTCACGCTCTATGTCGGTTTCTTTTGTTAAATTATCTACTACTCTTGATAAAACCTTATCTGTTAATGGGTAGTGATATTCTCCAGTACATTCTCCGTGTTTGTCTAAAAAGTATTTAAAGAATGCTTCTGTATTTTCTTTGAGCGTTTCATCGTTAGTCCAATCATAAGCTATCTTGCCAGCTCTGCTTATCATTCTTTCTTCGGCAACTTCCCAATCACTTTGAGTGTATTCGCTTATCGGCTTAAACTCTTTCACTTTTTTATCTTTGGGTAAAAAAGAATTACATTGTTCTCTGTTAAGAGAATTACACTCTGTATTTAATGTTCCGTAATTAGTGTTATGGTAATCATTGTTAGTAATCCCTGTTAAAAGAGTTACACTTTGTTGCATTCCCGAGTTACACTTTGTGTTATTCCCTTGGGAATTACATTTTGTGTCATTCCCGTTTTTCTCATTTTGTAATTTCTGTCCTTCATCTTCTGCTATAACCTCTTGCCTGATATTTTCTTCCCATTTTTTAACTTCTGCGTTGATAACATCATAATTAGGTCGTATATGTATAGTTGGCATTGAATTGAATTTGTATTTTGCTGTAATTACAAACTTTTTTTCTACCAACGATTTAATCGCTTTGTCATACTGCCTTTCAGTAATCCTTATCTCTTCCCACCAGTCTTTTCTTTGCTTTGCAATCCAATATTTGCCATTTTTGTATATCTTGACTTTGCTTTTATTATCTTTAGTTGGTGCAAACCAATATAAAATTCTTGATAACAGCGTACCCTCTATCAAATCACCTGTTATGTCAATGTATTTATGGAATGTGTGGTTACACCTTGCTGATGATAGAAAATTAACTTTTGTTTGGATTTCATTTTCTGATAGCATATTTATTACCTGCCTTTCTGATAACTGCCTTATTAACAAAACAACAAACAGGCACTAAGGCTTGTGCTTTTCGGTAGCTAACCTAGTTTGTTGTAATCGGATAGACAGGACTTGAACCTGTGACTACTTGAATAAATCAAGCGTTACTCCCAACTGAACTACTATCCGTCAACTTGTAAGAATTTCTGACAAGTTGAAATAAAAAAGACTAGCACAGAGAGATTAAACAATTCACATTTATAAATTCTTTAGAGGTCATTTATACGCTTAAAAATATTGTTTTGAGGGAATATAAAGTGCTAGCCTTAACAGCAGTATAGGCTATGACACCTATAACAGGTCGTGGCAAAGCTGGATGGAAGTGGTTACGCCCGTGCAGTTGGACTGTTCAAAGAAAGTGGCTTCGCTCGCCGTCTATCCCTTAAGGATAACTGCTGATTATGAAATATTTGAAATAATTACTACGCATATTTGTGTGGGATATGCGTAAAACCTCACGGACTTTCTGACGGTCCTTAACAGCTCTTGCTATGAGGTGAAAGGAGAACTTAATGTCATGGTAATTCCACCAAACCAGTAAGTTCAAAGGTGCAAGTAACGATTAAGCACTTGCGAACTACCCCTATCAGAATCGAACTGATGATGTAAGAATCAAAATCTTATGCCTTGACCGCTTGGCTAAGGGGCAATTAAGCTACTCTTTATCTTCAAAGAGTGCTGCAATATCATTTGCACTATCAATCTGTTCTACAAAGTTATCTGTGCCGTTAGGATGTGTGTCTGGATTACCATTACAATTTTTGCAAGGCGTTTCAAACCACATTTTAAATTTATACAAACAATTACAGCAATCTTCCTCCGGCTTAAGCATTAGACATCACCTGCCTGCCTATGATTAGTCATTTTATCGTTAGTACGCATAGCCAATTTTTGGTATTCATTGCCCTGCATTTATAACTCCTAACTCTTTTTTTTATTTTTTTAAAATTTTTTTGGAATTTATTCAGCCGACTAGCTGATTCTCTGATGTGTTTATTGAATATCTTGTGATTGATTAATATGTGTCTATTATACAACAATTAGCACTTGTTGTAAATGTCTTTTTCTATCAATTTTCGTATATATTCAGACATTGAAACGCCTTGTTTTTTTGATTTTTTTTCAATATGTTTTCTCATTTCGTCATTAAGTCTCAATTTGATTGTACTTTCTTTTGGGTCACTTGATGTTCTCATTAATTTCAACCTTTCTTGGTCTTCCTAATGTTTCCTTAGGCTTCTTCAACGCCTCTTCTATGGACATACCTTTTTTATTAATTCTATACAGTACAGCTGGCAATCCTATATTGTATTCTTTGCACCATTCTTCTCTTGTTTTAGACACGCCATCTATAACCCAATGCATATGTTCTCGTGGCTTACGCTTTTTCCATTCGTCACTAGGCCGCTTATTATTGCTCTGCGTTTGCCAATCAGCCCACCGGCAGTTGCTAGGCTCATAGTTGCCATTAACATCTATTCGGTCAATAGATAAATCGTTTGAATAGCCGTTTTTTAATGCCCAGTCTATAAATTTCTCTCTATCGCTCCATTCTTCGCATATTTTAATCCCACGTCCGCCATAATTAGCATAACTATGAGAATTTGGGTTATAACATCTCTGTATCATCCCGTTGTGTATTCTTCTCAGCCTATCTAATTCTTCAGAATGTTCCAATCTACTTTCTTCACTAAGACAGCCACAGCTTTTAACAACTCCTTTTTCCCAAAAACAGGGCTCAATTAATTTGATACTACCACAATCGCATTTACAAACAAATTTCCTATGTTTCTTTTCATCTTTTGCTATACCTATAACTGTGAGTCTATTGTTTTTGCGGCCTATATATGAATTGTCAAATTTTATGGGCTGGATATAATGTTTTGCACAATGAAAATTCCTCTTTTCAAAGGACTTTAAAGTGGCTAACATAGTTCTTTTCTCTCCACATTGATTGCACTGCATTACATATTTAGGGTTTGTATCAATATCTTGAATAGATACGATTTTGTAATCACCATAATTTTCCCCAACCCTTGAAAGAATGACCTCTTTTTCATTTTTTAAAATTTTTTCAAGTTCGCTTTTGGCTTCCTCTTGGCGTTTAAGCTTTTGGCAGGGGCAAGTTTTAATTAACTCGCTCCACTTGTTACGACCTTTAATCATAGTTCTATGTATTACTCGCCCACACTCTGTACATTTAAGAGTTACATCTCTGCCCTTTGTATTGAAATCATAAGTAATATCAGTAATTATATAGATACCATTATAAGTGTTAATCTTAGAATTATAATTATCTAACATTCTATTAGCGGTATCTATATTGATATTGTTATTTAATAATTCTTGTAATGTGTTTATAATATATCAACTCCTTATATTTATTTATATATATTATAACATATTTCTATTCTGTGGTACAGAATAAAATCCAAGAAGTTGCTCGTGCGACTTAGCAGTCGGTCGAACATATGTTCTTTTAACCCCCTCCGCCCTTATCTGTGTAATTGTGTCTATTTTATGCCATATTCTCAAACAATTAACACAATTAACACCATATCCATACCATAACGCCGATAAACCTTAATTTATCAGCGTTATCTAAATGCTTAGCACTCACAAACCTAGTATTTAAGCGGTTTTCAAGTGGTTTAAATTGTGTCTGAATTGTTTATGGCGTTTATCTGCTGTTTATCCGTTAATTGTGTATCATTTTGGTTTAATTGCTGGCGTATTTCTGCGGCTGTAAGAGCTGTTTTATTAGTGTTTTCTCTGCTAACACCGGGCAAGTTCCAAGCAAAATGTCTGTTAAGTATTGCAAGAATTCCGACCGGATTTTTGTTGCCAGTTGCAAGCTTATTAGATAAACTTTCTTCTCTAAAATCGCGCAGTTTTTGAACCAATTCGAAGCCCTTTGTACTTAGCTTTCTTTCATTTGCTCCCCAATCCATAAAAGTATCTTTATGTATTCCAGTTAATAAGCTAAAGCCTAATATACTACATTCTTTATCATACATAGAACACATATAATAATATATATATAATATATAGTCTAATTTATCTAAATCATACATATAAAAATTACTATCCATAATACAATTTGTATTATTTTTATTAATATTCTTATTTAATTTTAATATACTTTTATCACTAAAAACATATTTATTTATATACATTAGAGCAGCATTCCACCGGCTTTGTGGCTCTTTGGTCATATCTTCGATGTTATGCTCTTCACAAAATTTTGTCAGATATAATTCTATGTCATTCTGGAATATCTCCGGTGTGTCTGGTGCTTCTTGTACTTTCTCCATGTATTCCCCTTTCTGCCAGAACTATGCCAGCTAATTAATTATTATATATTAATAACATAAAAATAACCCAATAATAATTTTAATATTATCGGGTGTAAATCTTATATATTTAATTATTAAAATAATATAGCATAAATATATTATAAAGTCAATTTTCTTTGTTTGATTTATAGTTATATTTTTCTAAAATTGGCTTATACAATTCCTCCTCTGCCTGCTTTCGTGCGGCTGCTGCTTCTTCTAACGTCTTAAAATAGCCTATTATATTTAGTTTGCCCTTAAAACCAATATACGCCACGTAGTTATTTGTAGTTTTGCGATAGCTTACACCCTTAACTCCGGAAGTGTTTGCTTTCCCCGGCTTATTGCTATTAATTGTGCTAAGATTTGTATTTTCTACTAATCCCAAATATTTATTTATATTTTTCTTTGCGTTTTCTCTATTGGCACATCCACAAGAAATGCAAAAACCAGCCGTGAGATTTCGCTGAGTTGTATTAAAAATTTTTCCACAATTTAAGCACTCGCATTCCCATATCGTTTTAATACCTTTCCCACTTATACGCTTAATTACTTTAATTTTCCTAAATACTTTGTTTGTTAAATCTATGTCATTTTCTTTTCTAACAACGCCGCTAAATTTTTCGCTTAATTCCTTAGCAGCCACACAGCCACAAGATTTAGTTTTGCCGTATTTTAAATTTTTAGCATTTACATCTTTAATTTTTCCACAAACGCACTTGCATTTGTAATAGCTTGCATTATTTTTGCTCGGAGCTTTTTCTAATACTGTCCAGTACGTGCCGGGAACCTTTTCACCGATATTAAACTCTATTTTTTTCATCATTGTTTTCCTGCTTTCTATATTTAAAATAAAAAAAGATGTATAACCGCCTATTTTAACGATTATACATCTTATGTTGTGGTTTATTATGTCTCTATTTTAGCGAATATCCGTAACTTTTACAAGAGAATTTATAAGGTTCTCCTCGTCTTTCTCCAAGATTTCAAAATCTGCTATCATTGGCATACCATCCTTATCGTCACCGACCCAACAACAGCCAGAATCAAGAAGCTCTTCCTCATTTCCGTCGTCACTTTGCCATAAATCCGCAAATCTGATTTCCTCACCTACTTCTAACATGTTGCCATCGTACATTTTAAACTCTTTCATATCGTCCACCTTTTAACCTTTCTTAATCCTCTATTCTTTCCCAATATGCTCTTATAACTTCGATTTCCTGTTCATCGTTAGGCTCTCCGCTTAAATTACATAAAATCGTGTAATTAATTAAATCAATTTGTTCATCATCTTCATCATAAAGATAAAAATGCTCATCTATTATTTTTTCGGCTTCTGTACTGTAACAAGGGCTTTCATCGCTTCCCTGTGCTACATATCCAGCACTTAATAAAAAACGCTTTCCATCTTCATAGTCCATTTTCTTAAGTTTGTCAATGTTTATTGTTTTCATCCTTTCCACCTTTCAGCCTTTGCGGCTGCCCTTTCTTTTTCTTTCTGTAATTATAATAACACTAATATTAGTGCTTGTCAATAAGTTTGTTTAAAAATATTTTATTTTTTCCTCGTCCGTTGGTGTTACCTCTATAATATCCGACGGTTGGCACTTTAATATAATACATAATATATTAATTGTGTCCGTTGTTATGCCTTTTCCCTGTCTTATATTCTGTAATGTCGCTTGACTGATTATCTTATCTTTGCGCATTTTTGTGCTTGTATATCCTCTATTAGATAATTCCTTAAGCACATCTATTTTATATCTCCACATCTGTTTTACTCCTTCCTTATAAGGTTACAAACATTGTATATTTTTTGTGTTTAAAAGTCAATAAAAATATTATATTAAAATCACTAATTTTAGTGTTGACAAGCACTAATATTAGTGTTATTATAATCTTGCAAATAAAAAAGGCGGTTGCAATCCTCCAAGACAAACAACCGCCACCAATCAAAAAAAAGAAAGGTAGCTATATTATAGCACAGGTAAAAAGAAATGAGAAGAACAAACAGCAAAGAAGTTAAGGCAGCAGTTAGAAATTATTTAACAGAGGTTGCACAGAGCGAAGAACTTAACACAATTAAGGACATCAAGGAAAAGTTTATAAATGAGTACGGCTGGGCGGTTGCAAGACTTGGAGAGCGTAACGCTTGTATAGAATGGCTTAGAGGTTTAGGCGTTGGCGTTGATTACAGCTATTATGATATTATCCAGCTTATGGCTGAGTGGTTGATGGAAAGCACAGAAGAAGCTGAAAAATGGCTTGACAAGCGTGGTGATGGTCTTTATTGGGATTTATTAGCAAGGGAAATATTAGCAAGTAAATAATTAGCAAGGTCGGCGCTCCCGGGGTTCGAGTCCCCGGCTTGCTCTACCGGAATAACCGGGAAAATTTAAAATGCGGAGGACTTGAAAATGAGAAAAATTTCTTTTGATGTAAACAATGGTGGAAAGCTGGAAGTTTGTCAAACAAAGCACGACGGAAGCATAAAAGTAAGCACAGGAGAAAACAACGAATACAATATAAGCGCGGGCGATTTTGTAATGCTGCTAAATTATTACAGTTATGTAAAGCGTAACAATATACAGAATGATTTTATAAATTATTATGGAAAAAACTAACCGCCGCAGAGAATGCCAGCCGGACCGATACCGGCGGCGGTTTTTCCTGTAAGGGATAATATTGCATTTTTACTATTAAAATGCTAAAATAATTAATTAAGAGAGGTTAAAAAGGTGAAGATTATGGAAGAAAGAATACAGATTAACGCCAGACGTTACAAGGAACAATATGAGGAAGTGCTTAAAATCCCAGATGTAGGGGATAAATGGCAACTTGACGATAAGGGCACGGCTACGGTTGCAAGCACCGAACTACTTCTCATAGATGTTCTTAACTATTCTGAAAAAAGCAAAATTTACATGTATGATTTTTACAAAATCGCACTTGATAACATTCAGCTTAAGGCTGAATATGAAGAAGAACGTGAGGAAATAGAAACAGAAGTAATTGTCTACACTATCGCCCCCGAATATCGCTTTGATGAAGATATTAAGGAAATCGTCAAAGAAGTTTACAACAAAAGCGATAGAATGCAGGAAGAGTTTGAAGATTTAGAAGAATTTGAGGATTCTTTAGATGAATGTGATAATAACACCGAAATTTTACAAGCTCTTGCTTCAAAAATCGGAAAGCGAGAACTTACAGAGATAGTTGTTCACTACGATTACCATTTAGAGTGGGCTATTAATCAAATTTTAAAATAATATATTAATTGTGTAAGTGGGGCATAATACCCCACTTATTATTAATTTTTAATTATTTGAAAAGGTGTTAAAATGAAAACTAATAAGCAAATAGAGTTATTGAAAGAGCAAAAAGGCGAAGAATTAGCCGCAAAAATTGATAATTTAGACAGCATCGTTGTCAATTTTGCGGATACTGTTCATTTTTTAGAGGACGTAGAAGAAAATGTAGAGCTTGTTCCTATCCCGATTATTAAGAATGGAGTTTTGATTGTTAATTATCCAGAATTTAACGGCTTTATTTTGTTTGATACAGAGCTCAAAGATGATAAAGCTGTAATTAATGCGGATATTTTTAATAATGCTTTTAATATATATAAATGGGATTGCAGTTTGTTGTGTGAAATGCCTTATATTTTTCACGGATTGCATTCGGAGGGTTGCAGCTGTGTAAATTTTAACGATGCAACCACAGAGATATACAAGAAACAGAAGCGAAAAAGTGAAGAAATAGAAAAATACAAAGAAAATGAAATAGTGACAGCCTGCGACCCGTTTAAATTATTCTTAAAAGTAATGTGCTGGCTTAATTGGATTATGCAGCATCCGGAGATTAAAGAAGTAGAAAGACAAGAAAAAACGCACGCAGACACGAAGAACAAAAAGAAAAATAGCAGCAGTAAAGCGAAAAAAGATAACAATATTATAAAAACCGTTAAAATTAACAACATTAAAATTAAAACAGTTAACAGCAAGCTTATAACAAAAATTAAAAGCAAGAAAATACACCGCATAGCGGGATGTTGGGAAGTTCGCGGACATTTCCGGCATTACAAGACCGGTAAAGTTGTATACATAAAACCTTATGAAAAAGGAAAAGACAGCCACAAGCGCGTTAAAAAACAATATATAATATAGGCTGTGCTTTGTTTACTGTACTGTACTTTGCTTTGTTAAAGCTCTAAAGTTTTTCATCAATTTTTCAAGGTAAATCTGAACAAAATCGGGAGCAAAAATTGAAATTCTGTGTAACCGATTTTTGGATTCCAAAATTGTATATGACGGGGGTATTTGAAACGGCGCATTTAAAATTTTTGAAAAATTTTTTCAATTTTTTAAGTAGGATTTGAACGAAATCTGAACCGAATTTTAAAAATTGTCAAAATCGTTTTTCTGAATATCAAAGATGTATCCGGGGGAGGTATCAAATGCGTTACCCCGAAATTTTTTGACAGCATTTTTCTGTATAAATCAATGCTTTACTTGCATACCGGCATTGACTAAGCTCATATATCAACAATTCCTTAGTTATAGTCGGATTAGTCTTTTGAATTATCTTTAACAGCTCATCAATACTCATTATCCCACTCTCCTAACTGCCCCTAAAACCATATCAACAATGTCAAATACTTCATCGCCATAAGTTGCTACAAAATCACACAATATCTCTTCCTGTTCAATAGGCAAGTACACATCATAGGACATACAGATTGCGTGGCATACTTCGTGTATCAGCACTTTGCGTTCCATAAATCCACGCAAGGCATTTGACAGATAAATTGTATGTGTATTTCTATCAGTTACACCTAAGCTGATTGTGCCGTCTGACCGCTTTAATTCACCCGAATTTGAATTTTCATATTGTACTCGCCACATTGTGCCATTAATACTAAAAACCATCTGCATGCTCCTTTCTGAATAAAACAGGCTATGAATATTGCTACTCATAGCCTTTTAAATTATATCTTAGATACAAGAGTACTTAACTTTGTCCTAAGCAAGTTCTTCTCTTCTGCTGACATATCAGCCACCATACCTGTAATGTCGCTTGCAAGTTCCTTGGTATAGCTGTCAAGTGACTTCATCTTGTGTTCCTTATCTTCTGGCGTGTTATTCTTGTGCATTTCCTTAGTTTCTGTGTAGTTTCTCTTTGCTCTGTCATAACTGCTTTCAGACATTGGCTCTGTATAGTACATCTTGCCATAATCTCTATCCATATCCCTCATATGCTCTGCTTCTGGGTACATATGGTAATATGGCGGCTCTTCATATCCTCTGCGGTATGTTCCCTTGCCTTTAGGGGCGAATCTGCCATTTGCATAGCGGTAGTGGTCATAATATCTTCTGTCTGGATAATCTTCGTACTGTTCAAGCATACGCATAATGTCTTCGTTATCTTCTGACTTTTCCATAGCTTCAACAATTCTGTAATCTTTGTCAAAGCAAGCTATGTTCTTCGCTATTTCTGTAAAATCCTTTAAATCGTCAAGGTTCTGCCCCTCAAAGCTATCTAATCCGATTGCTTCAACTTTAGCCTTGACACATTCCATAATCTGTTTAGCCCATTTGTGCATATCATCAAGCCTCCCTTACTGCGATTAAGTTACTATTCTGCACTTCAATAGCCTGTGTAGATGTATTTTGCACCGCTACTGTACTGCAACAGCCACAAGGTACATCAATATATGCCTGTGCTGATACATTAAAGAAATTTTCAACTGCGGCTGGTGTTACAATCATTCGTGTTGACTGCAAAGGCTCTCCGTCTACTGCAATGGCAAGCGAGATGGCTTCAACTGTACCGCCCGTAGGTATCTGAATGTTTCCACTATACGATACTAAAAATCTAGCCTTGCACTGATTTGTAATACCTCTTAGCTTGATAATTCCACTTCCCTGTCTGTGGACTATACATTTGCTACCACATACCGGTGTTTCTGTAAATGCGACATCTTCTCCGGCGGCGACTGTTTGTAATGCAATTCCTGTTATTTCCATTATTTTTACCTCTCTTTCATAAAAATAAGGGCAAACATTATAGTCTGCCCTTTGGTTATAAGTAATACTGCTTAGCAGACATAATCGAGTTAAACTCAATTAAGATACTCAATTATTCAGTTTTAGCAGCCACATCCTGTATTGCAACCACATCCATAAGCATAAGCATTAGGATTAGGCACAACATAAGCTGGAATAGCCGTAGGATTTACAGAGTTGATAATCTGCTGTGTCTGAGCTGCCATCTGAGTTGTAAGAAGTGCGTTCTGTCTATCCTGTGATGCGGCTCTGCGTAAATCGTTGTTCTCTGCTGTAAGTGTTGCTATCTTATCATTTGTTAAGAAATCAAGGATAGCTCTCGTTCCTGCCTGCTGGCTGTCGATAATATCTCTTGTGTTGTTGCACATTGTGTTCTGTAAAGCACAAGTGTTAGTTGCCATGTTGTAGTTTACGCCTTGAATAGCTTCTCTTGTCTCACAGCAGCAGTTAGCGAGCTGCGCCTGTAATGCATTTGTATTCTGCATATTAGCAACAGTATCAGCATTGATAGCCTGCTGTATGCCATAGCCTGTCTGCATGATATTTGTGTTAATGCCATTGAAACCTGTGAGCATACTATTATTCATAGCGTAGAAGCCATCACAAAGTCCGTTGGAAATGCCATCTAACTTGCTGATAACTGCTGAATTGTCAAATCCTCTCTGAATATCAGCCTGTGTAGCCGCTGTCGCAACATAGCCACCGCCATTGTTACCGCCAAAGCCACCAAATCCACCATTGCCCCATCCAAAGAGTAATGCGAATACAACGATTATCCAAAGCCATCCTCCGTCAGCCCATCCGCCGTTATTGCCGTTGCTGTCAATATTAGCAACTAAAGGTATGCTGGCACAATTTGAGTTTGAAAACATATTGTTACCTCCTAAAAATATATTCATAAAGATGTCACCCAGGTAATTTGCAAAGACATCTAATATGCTACTAATTACCAAATCTACTTTTTATCTGATTAAATACATCATCTGCATTTAACCCCTTTTCTTTGCATAAATTTCTAGCCATCTGCTCTATTCCTTGCATATTACCTTGCTGTGCCATTTGCATTGTGTTTTTCATCATAGGATTATTCATCATCTGATTATTTCCCATTATCTGTTGTATGAACTGTTGCGGACCAGCTTTCATCATCTGAAAAATGTTAATTGGGTTCATTCTTCATCACCGCCTTTGCTTTGAGTTCTTGAAGTTTTTCTTTGCGTTCCTAAAGATTTATCAAATCTATCTTCCAACTGCCCTATTTTCTCTGACAATTCCTTAAACTTATTCAGAAATAGCTGTGTGCTTTCATCTGATAGGGTAAATTTAGCATTTTCTGCATCAGGCATAGAATTTACTGTCTGATTATCTTTAGGGGCTGTATAAGGCTTATACACAATCGTTCTAATTGTTCCGTCAGCATTCCAGCCCTTAACATAAATCTCCGACATATCCTGCTTAGGAAAAAAAGCCATTGAGCCATCCATAGGGACCTCGTTAGCGTTTATATTTTCAACTGCTTGCACAACTCTGCCGTTAATACCTATTATCTGCTGTGGAATAGTTTGCTGAACTTGTGATTGCTGCATCTGCTCCTGCGGCTGAAATCTCTGGATATTTGCCATAGGATTATATTGATATGCTCCATATTGAGGTACATAATTACTCATAATCGGTTGCTGATAAGGATTGTTCATTGTCTGCCTCCTCTAAAACTTCCTCGATTGCGTGGATAACAAGAGATAATGTCACTAAGTCAAGTTTCTGTAATTCTTCTTTACTCAAGATTTTTTCTCTTACTTCATCAGAAAACATTTGCACTACCTCTCTTTCTAGTTACATTTTTGCATAAAAAAAATCACTTATAGCGACACATAATAGACATATGTGCGACATATAAGCGACAATGCTGAAATTATATAATTGTAAAACGCGATAAATGCGGCATTAGCACTTCCTATATGCTATAGGAACTGCATTAAGTTTATGCTAAAAATTCTTAAGCTGTATTTCAATATTTCCATTGACAATTACTATCTTGTCAATTATAGTCTTTAGTATCAAGTTCTTTTGTTTCTTGTCGACCTTATCCCAAATGTCGGCAAGTTTTTTTATGTTCTCATAAACAAACTCCTTTTTCTGTGTATTAATTGCGTTTTTGCTTTCTACTGCAATATTAGCTTTCATTTCCTTAATCTGTGCTTCCAGTTCTTTAATCATTTCTAAGACAGTATCATTCCCATCTGCATACAAGTTGTACAATCTTTTTAACTTTGTCTGCTCTTTATCTAATTGTGATTGCATAATTTCAAGTTTTGTCGCCTTTTCCTTTGGTTTATAAGACGATAAATCAAGTGATATTTTAAGGATTTCTTCTTCTACTTGTTTCTCTATCTCGTCCGCCCATTCAAGCGAATTATTACAGCTTGCATTATAATTAGGCAGATATGAAAGCGATTTATTTCTTGAGCAACAATAAATCTTATGTTTTTCACTGCCCCATTTTTGATAACGCATTTTGCAACCACAAATTCCACAATAACATAATCCGGTCAATAAATTAGGTTCAGTTATGCAGTAAGTTTTTGCTGAACACCTTGACTTTCTTAGTTCTAATCCAAGATTAAACCTATCTTTATCAAAAATAGGTTCGTGTTTTCCTTGATATATTTTGCCTTTGTAAGGTATCATTCCGATATTTACAACGCCGGTCAAAATGCTTCTAGTAACAAGTTCAGACTTAAAGCCACAAATTTCTTTAATTTTCGCATCTGAATAGCCAGATATGAATAATTCAAGACCTTTTCTTGCTTGTTCTGCACGTTCCGGGATAGGTATTAATATACCTTGTTCCTTACTGTAGGAATAACAATACGGCAAATTGCCACCGCCCATCCAGTAACCCTGCTTAATTCTTTCAAGCATACCGCCACGCATACGCAACATCATAGTATTTTTATCAAGCTGTGCAAATACAGCCATCATTTGTGTGTACGCCTGCTCCATTGGGCTATCATAATTTACGCTATCGTGAACACATTTAAACACGACATTATACTTTTGAAATACTTTCTCGATAAGATATATTCCGTCAATCATATTTCTTGATAATCGGTCAAGCTTAAAAGCAACAACACAACTTACTCTTTTGCGGCTACAATCATTCACAAGTCTTTGAAGTTCCGGTCTATCCATATTTGTACCTGTGTAACCATCGTCAATATACCAATCTGTTATTACAAGCTCATTTTTCCTACAATAATTTTCAATGTCTCTTTTTTGGCTATCAAGTCCATTGCCCTCAACAGCCTGTTTTTCAGTAGATACTCTCATATAAGCAACACATTCCATATATTTTATCTCCTTATAATATAAATAAATGTGCCGCATTTATCACGTTCTACGGCACATTGTAACACATATTTACTTGTTGTCAATTATCTCTGCAATTATCTTTAGTAAGCTGTCTGAAAGAGTTATGTTTTCTGTTTTTACGTCTTCGCCATTTTGAGTAACCCTAATCATTTATAACCTCCAACTTACTTATTTTCTTTTTAATTTTGTTTATCTTGCGATTGACTGTTCTATCACACACGGACAGCCGCATAGCAATTTCTGTAATGCTTCTGCCTTGTGATAGTAACTTGAATATTCTCAATTCTTCTTCTGTAAAATTGGCATTTTTAATTATCTCATCAAGTTCCGGCTTAGTCAGTTCTGAAAACTTCATAAGCCAATCTCCTTATTTAAACTTAATATGTTCTATTCCTGTTTCTTCGTATAACTGATTAACAAGCTCCTCTGCTGTGAATAATCCGTCATTGTAGTTATCTATAAGTACTTTAAGCTCTTTTTGTACTTTTGTTAATCTCTGCTGTCCGAAACCGAATTTATCATGCAGCACCCATAAAATTAATATTAATGCTGATTCAAAATTTTTCTTCTGCTGTTCATTACTAATCCTATTCATCTGAACACGTAACATTTGCTCCTTAAACTTTTTCTGTTCTGACTTACTCATACATACTCCTTATTTATCAAGTATTTTGACAATTTTCTTTATTATTTTTTGTACTGAAACTTGGTTTTGAACATTTTCTTCTAAAACTTTTTGCATTTCTTTCAGAATTAAAGTGTGGATATGCATTGAGTACTCTAATTCTTGTATTCTTTGCATAATTTCATCTTTCTCTTCTTCCATTTGTTCACCGCTTTCTTAAAAATTGATTATCATACCGCCATAAATGCTTGCTATTATCATTCTTAAGGCTTTTACCCCTTTCATAGTCTGTCTGCCAGCATTTCTGACACAACTGTCCTTGCGGTCTGTCAATAGGTTCTCCACAACGATAGCACAAGTAATTTTCTTTGCGATATTCTTTTATATTCTGCCTATTTTCAATTCTTTTTCTGTGGATAGCATTATCTTTGCTCTGACATACAAAACACTTCGCTTTACCCTTAACAGCTTTAGCCTTTCCACATCTAACACATGTGCCGGTTTTCTTGCGTTCAGCGTATAAGTTTCTTGAATACCGTTTAAATGCTTCGTTGTTTTGTCTTCGCTTATCATCACTTATTGGGTGACTGGCTCTGTATTCTGCTTTCTTAGCTAAACATTCCAGGCATATCTTTTCTTCGCCTGCAAGCTTATTTTTACGGCATTCCGGACATATCCTAAGCTGTCTACATAATTCTCTAGTTTCTCTTTGATAAGCTGTATGCTTTTCTTTACATTCTTCGCAATAAAAGCCTTTTCTATCAAGTGGCTTGCCACATTTAGGACACAATCCATTATCTCGGCGATAATTATATAATTTCTTCTGTGGACTAATTGGCGTTGTTTCCACTAAAAATCAACCTCTCATTCTGTCAATTCTATCTTGTATCTCTTTGGGTGCTTCAATATATTCTTCTACGTTTGTATTTTGACCGATAAGGGCATTTTCTTTAATTTGTAATGTATTTATATCTCTTTGGAATTTTTGCTCGATTTGAGCCTTATACGAATTTGCATTCGTCTTTTCGATAAGTGATTTAATATTGTCCGGCATACGATTTATTTCATTCGCACGCTTAACAACTGTTTCGTAAGTTCTTAAGAAATTCGATTGTATTACTGTTTCTATCGTCTGATAATCTGATGTCGCCCAGTTTTTAAGGTTGTCTGGCATGCCAACCGCTTGTCTGACTAATGGTGGTAGCTTGTTAAATTCTTCAACTGCCCCATATGTGCCATTCCGTAACGCCTTACTAACCAACCCCCAAGCTGCCATTCCGTCAAGTTCCTGTGGCTGTGATATAGTCTGTATTTTACCTATCAGCTGTCCTATGCTTGGAGCAAATCCGCTTGTATTAGAGTTGATGTATGTTTTAAGTGCGACTGATACTTGTTCATAACTGTAATTTTCCAACATCATATTCCACACATCTACTGTTTCGGATAAGTTGTTAGGCTTGTAGTTAGGGTAGCAATCACACATAATGCGAATGATTTTAACTGTTTCTTCTCTTGTCAAGCGTTGCTACCTCCTGATTCATATAAAATTTTGATACCATCTGCGTCTACATTTGAGCTTTTATTTACTATGCTTCTAAAAATATCCACATAATCACAATTACCCAAATCAATAGGGCAATTATCTAATATATTTAATATATCTTCAATAACTGCTCTTTCACTATCATTAACTGTGATTTCGTAAATTGTATCTGAATACATAATTTTTCTCCTTTACACATTATCCCAATCAATAGCACCCTTATTGAAATTCTGATTGCCTTGTTTATTAGAATTATCTTCTTTCAACTCGAACAAGCCTTGCCAGCAATGGTCTACTGACTGATTAAGAATTTTAATGGCTAAGTCATTATCTCCGCCTGATAGCTTTTCAAGGGTATTCATAGCCCTATGCAATGCCTTGTCAGTGCATATAGGTTTTTTAATTCTCTTGCGCATTGTCACATACTCGTTAAATGCTTCATCAAGTAATTCATCATCTGGATAATAACTTTTCTTTTTGGATATTACGTTAGTAATATCTTTTTCTGCATTCTTATCTTCTTTAATTTCTTCTGTTCTTTCATTCTTACTTTCTTTTAATATAGAGTTTGTTAATAGAATGTTATCTGTTTGTTGATTGTTTGTTAAGTTGCTTGTTATTTGTTTGTTATCTTGCTTGTTATCTGTTTGATACAAATTGTAGTTAACCACAGTAAATATCGTGAATTTGTTTGTTGCTTTGCTTGTTATTTCGCCTGTTAATTGTAAGTGTTTTAGCGAGGTACGAATTTCCATTACAGACAAATTAGTTTCTTTTGATAATTCAGATATTGAAGAGGGGAAAGACCCTCTTTCAATTATCTTACCTTTGTAATTTCCGTCTTTCCAATAGGCACTTATCAACATATACATAAAAAGTCTGAATGTATTAATATCGCTCCACCATTCCCACTTTAAAATCTTTCTGTCAATTTTAATAAAGTTGCCTGCCATAATTACCTCTTCAAGTTCTGTCACATTGTTACTTCACTAAATCGTTGATATTAACTCTGAATCCGTCGAATTCCTTGCCTTTACTCTTGATATAAGCTGTTGTATCAAAGAACATCAAGTTGCCACTATTGTCCGTTGCCATACTTACACCATTTCTTGTAAGACTGCCTTTGAGTAGGTCAAGGACTATCTGTATTTCCTGCTTTGTTTCGTCTTTCATTATTTACCTCTCCATATTTCCTCATCAAGAATATATTGCCTAATAAATCTATCTGCGTACTGTGGGTGTATCATTGACCTTGCTGTTTTTCTGTCTACTCCCAATGGATTATCGCTTGTAACATATCTTTGTTTCATAACCTCAACTACCTCTAATGGTTCAAAAATAAGATTATTCTTAGGTTGTAAACCAATGAACCAATATTGCGTAGGCTTTTTATAGTAATCTCCGTTCAATGTCCTGTCTTTGTCGATGACATTGGGCTTTAAGCACCAAAAATGTGTTAAATAATGCATTCCGCTAGTGCTTAATGGATTTTCTATAATCAGCCTTAGATGTTTTCTTTGACAGACAATAACAAATTTGTTAAGTATCTCATAGAACAAACTTAACTGCCTATGTCTTTTCATTGACACCTCACATTTTTGCTCAATAGTGTAATTCTTATATTGATAAGCTGTGCAGCATAAATGCCTAGGGCTTTGGTCTGAAAAATAAGTGCAAGGAAAAAACGCAAATATCAAATCATCAGGGCCTATCTTATCAAACAAACTTGGCTTACCTTGATACCCCCCCCTCTATCTCTTTAAAAAGGTCTGTAACATAGTCGGTTTCGCCAAATTCATTCTGAATATCATAGTCGTAGGCTTCAATTCCATACTTCTTGAAAGCATTCTTGAATGTTCCTGACTGTTCAAATAAACAATGTACTTTCATACTGTATCTCCTATAAAATCACTTATATTCATTTGACTGCCCTTTTCAAATACAAGCATTTCATTCTTTGCTATATTAAAATACTTTTCATCAATCTCAATTCCTATGAATTTTCTATTTGCTTGTAAACAAGCAATTCCGGTAGAACCTATCCCCATAAAAGGGTCTAAAACAATCTGATTTTCTAATGATGAATTCTCAATTAATATTTTCATCAGCTCTACTGGCTTTTCGGTATCGTGGAGATTTTTACCATTTGCATCTTTTCTTTTTATATTGGGAATCGACAATATATCGCTTGTGCCACAATTATTTATTTTTACCCCTTTCCCTTTTCTAAAAAAGAGGATATATTCAAATTGCGACATATAAAATTGCCCCATAATTTTATTTCCCTTGTTCCAAATTAAAGACTTAATAAAATGAAATCCGTATTGCTTAATACCATTCTTTTTTTCGTCCTCTGTTCTTAAATTCGTAAAACTGTTAAGCATTTTTATAAGATTAATATGATTAGTCATAACATAACAATGGCTACCATTTTTTAATATACGGTAAAATTCAGATGCATACATATCGCAATCTATATTGTTATAATTAAAAACTTTTCCTTGTTTATTTATCTTCTTTTGAAACATTCCACCACTGTTTCCTGCATTTCCCCTAGATGTTGTTGGGTATGGTGGGTCGGTAACAATTAAATCAATGCTTTCATCAGCTATATTTTTAACAACATTTAAAAAATCATCATTAAAAATTTTTACTTTTTCTTTCATTCTAAATCTACCAAAAGGAAACCTCGGTTTTATGTGCGCACAACCTATTCCTTTCTTTGATTTTTAGTTAGTTGTCTTCTTTTCTCTTAAAATCTTCACAAGACACTGTTTTACTGCAAGCGTAAAAATCTGCCCCAAGCGGATTTCTTGTTCTCAAATAGCCAAACTCACAAATGCCACAAAAGCGACTTCCCTCATTGCTTTTACAATCGTTAGGCTGTTCTTTTGTTATTTCATCAACTTTCATCTGCAATCTTTCATTTTCATTGGAAAGAGTTTCTATTCGGTCCATAAGCCAAGAATAATCTTTACTGCTCAAAATTCTCATTCTGAATCACCCACTTTCAATAAATCCATGAACTTCTCGTACTGTTTCTGTGACACCTTATTATGCTCTTTTTCTGGCTTTAAGCGGATTATAAGGTGTTTTTCTGCGATAGATGATAATTCCCTCGCTAACACCTTTTTTCCTTGATGTATGCCCTGCATATAGCTTTTAGGTGCTTTTCTCTCGCCTATAGAGCCACTAGCACGATTTTCTCCTTGACCGCCTAAACTGACATTTCTAAGCTGATAACCTTTATCAGCATATAGCTTGATGTAATACTTCTCCTTTTCGTCAAGCTGACTTTCGGGGAAATTCAGAAATTCAACTCGCCAACCATAAGGGTTTTTCTCTTTGTCATATAGCTTATGTTTGCGTAAGCTAAGGTCTATATGCTGTTCGTAGCCTACAAGGTGGCTCGCCAATCTGCTAAGTGTATGTACCGCCTGCCCGATATAAGCATACTTAAATCCGTTTTCATCTTCTCGGAGTAGAAAGTAAATCCCACTCCTGTCATTCAACTTTGGGTTCAGCTTCAATAGTCGCTTTTTATTCTCCTGTTCTATTGCCTTGGCTCTTGCTATGTTCTGATAATTCAACTGTTATCACCTGCCTTTAGCTGTTCCGCAAGCTCTTCCAGCTTAAACATATTGTCAGCAAAGATAAGCCCTGCATCTTCAACAGCCTTTGCAAAATCGTCAATAGCCTTATTTCTTACATCATCAGCTGTTACAAACTCACAGTTAAAAGTACTGCAAGTTCCTGTAGTATGATGTATACATTTATTGCAATCTCTATCCATTAATTTTACCTGCCTTTACTATCTCTATCGCCTTTTCAAGAGAAATAAGATAATTATTGCTGTTGCCGCTTCCATACAATCTTACAGAAGAGTCTGTTTTCAACTGTTCTACAACCTTATCCACATCATAGGCAGTTGGAGTTTGTGTTTCATCATTGATAATACTCTTTACGATATTCAGACCAGCATTTATGCCTTTTGCGTATGCTCCTATCTCTCGTTCTTTCTGTTCTTTTATCAGCTCTAATAATTTATCTGCGTCAATCAATCTCATTCTTCATCGCTCCAATCTAATTTTTGACCGCAATCCCAACAAAACACTGTATTCTGCCGTTCGTTCATGTATTTTTCTAAACGTGCATTTCCACAAGTAGGGCATACATAAGCATATACTTTTTTTAATACACCTCTGTACGAATCGGTTTTTCTCGGCTTCTTTGGTATCCGCTTTTCAAGTGCCTGTATTGCAATCTCTATACTTTTGATATGTTCTCCGGTATTACCTTGTGCATAACATAAATCACAGTTGTCACATAATCTTGCATTACAATCTTCATAAATACCTTTTACTTGCATTTTTTGACATTTATGATATGCTCTTAGCTTTTCTATTGCTTCATTCTTTGTCATACTCACACCTCTTTAATTAAATGGTAATCCCTCATCAGCTACATTGTCTGGAATTGACATAAAGCTGTTTAAACTAGCATTACCGCCCATAATTCCGTTATTGTTATTGTTCTGCTGATTAGCACGACTTTCGCAAAATTCGTGTCTTTCAACAACACAATCATTAGTGTAGACTTTCTGTCCGTCCTTGTTAGTGTAGTTGCCTGTCTGCCATCTACCCTCAACGATAATCTTAGTTCCCTGATGTAAATACTTCTCTGCAAACTCTCCATTCTTACCAAATGCGATACAGTTAATAAAGTCTGCTGCCTGTTCGCCCTCTTTCTTGAAAGTTCTGTCAACAGCTAATGTGTATCTTGCTACTGCCATACTTCCGTTTGCTGTCTGTGAATATCTAACATCAGCATCCCTAACAACTCTCCCCGAAATTATCACTTTATTCATATTTTTTCCTCTTGCTTTCTGAAATTCGTTTTCTAGTTTCTTCACTTCTTTTTTGCCCTGTATGATGATATATTGTGTGTGCTGAATTTGTCATCATACATAAATTTTCAATTCTGTTATCATTTTTTATCCCGTTCAAATGATGTATGCAACAATTTCGTGGCACTTCTATTCCTGTGGCTTTTTCATAAACTACGATATGTTCCATAACGTACCCACCTTTATCTGCTCTTTTATGTTCTGGCATTAATATTTGAACGTATCCTTTTCTTGTTTTCCTAACGCCGCCATTCCAATTACTAGCATTTTTACCACTTTTGGCTTTTGACCTGTTCAAAAACTCAATTTCTTCATCTCTCTTTAAATTAAGTGAATAAGCTTTTTTATAGATTGCCAAAAATGTTTTATTAGGAAATAAGGCGATTAATTCATCATTTGTTAAGCGAGAATATTTATCTTTTAATAAAAGGGCTTCCTCCTCACTCCATTTGGGATTCATAGTTATTATCTCCTTACATCTAA
>ERZ824473.691-NODE-691-length-57449-cov-4.038575_pt1 | contig 57449 bp, 56 predicted proteins | sample MGYA00519874_ERZ824473 | MGnify/ENA primary metagenome ERZ824473 (study PRJEB31778, sample SAMEA3449151) | human gut metagenome | biome: human gut; feature: human-associated habitat; material: faeces | place: United Kingdom | collected 2010/2012 ... | reverse complement strand
AGCACGGAGCAATCCGTAGGCATCAAAGTCGGGGGCTTTTGACCCCGACATCATTCTATTGTATAAGCAGGCATTATGTGAGTCGATCCTGTCGCTCATCCATGAACCACTCTGAAAGGAGCAGATTTATTTGCAGATCAATAATTATCAGAATTATCACGAAACCAAGCAGCACACAACTGCAGAATTTCCATACAATACTTATCCTTGTTCCATTCCACTGGATTTTACCCGCGTCCCGCTTCACTGGCACGACGAACTGGAACTGATTGTTATAAAAAAAGGGCATGGTCTGATCTCAGTCGATTTTCAGAAAAAGATCGTCAATGCAGGAGACATCATTTTTATCCGTCCGGGCTGTCTTCATTCCATCGAACAACATGAATCCGATTCCATGGAATACGAAAATATCCTTTTACTTCCCGAACTTCTCATCTCCGGGGACAATGATCTCTGTGCCACGCAGTTTCTCCGTCCTCTTATGTCAGGTTCTGTTCCTGTAGAGATTTTTTTTACTCCTGCCGTCCCCTGCCATGGACAGCTTACTGAGTGTATTTGTCAGATTGACCTGTTATGCGAAACCCGTCCTGACGGATGGCAACTTGCATTAAAAGGTTATCTTTTTCAGTTCTTTTACATTCTGATCTCAAATCAGAAAAAAAAGGAACACGCCTCTTCTCCCCGGTTAAAATCTCTCGAAAAAATGAAGCTTGTCCTCAGATATGTAGAAGAACATTATACTGAACCAGTCTCCATTGAAGATATGGCCGCTCTCACTTATTACAGTAAATCACATTTTATGAAATTTTTTAAACTTCATATGGGAACCGGTTTTATCGAATATCTGAATGACTACCGACTTACGATTGCCGGACAGAAACTGAAAAATTCTTCCGACTCCGTTCTTACGATTGCTGAAGAATGTGGCTTTGAACACCTTTCTTACTTCAACCGGCTTTTTAAAAGAAAATATGGAACTACTCCCGGAAAATACAGAAGCGGCTTACACTGAAGCCGCTTCTGTATTTCCAGTTTTTCTGACTCTTTTATTCCTTTCCATGCGGAACGTATTACGGATGATAATATAATTCGATCGGGTCGATCGGATCAAATGGATGCTCCTCTTCCATTTTTTTATTTCTGCCATGACGCTTTAACAATTCACCACTTTTATTATAGACCCAGAATGAGTATACCAGGAATTTGTTGATCTTTCCGATCTTCTCTTTCGTCGTCTTGTTGTAAAGTACTCCACCTGTTTTTAGCGGAGTCTTTTTATGGATCAGGGAGATCAGCTCCGTCTCACAACTGACCGGTTCAGGCAGGATCGTATACCCCCGACCTACACATTCACTTTTATGGGAGTCACTTCCTCCGGTTGTCAGCTTTCCATATTTCTTTGCAAGCTTCATCGCTCCGGCATTGGACTCCGTTGTCTCACAACTGTTAAATCCCTCTACAAAATCAAAACGCTTGATAATCTCCGGTGACTGGTAGAATTTTCTTGCATGCGTAAAACTCATATACTTTTCACCGCATGGATGTGCAGGTCCAAGAACTCCGCCATTACGATGAACCAGATCGATCAACAACGCCAGCGGCATTCCCCGCATTTCCAGCAGACGGATCTTAACTCCTTCCGGCATGATCACCAGGATATGACCCGCATCACGCGTATCATATTCAATCCCTTTCAGTACAACAAAATCTGTATGCTTCTTTCCTTTGATATTCTCTTTCCAGTAACGGTATCCGTTATACGTATCATGATCCGTGATTACCATTCCCTGGAATCCCTTTTTCTTCAGAATTTCAATATACTCTTCAATCCCGACTCTGCTGTCTATTGAGCCTTCTTTTACATGACAATGCATATCAATCTTCATACGCACAGCCTCCTTTTCTGAAAGAATCCACTTCCATACCTGTTATTCTTCCCCTGATTCATCCTCGTCATAATAGTCCTCATCCTCTATTTCAGGATCTTCGTCATCCAAATAGTAATCTTCGTCTATTTCAGAGTCTTCCTCATCCAAATACTCGTCTTCCTCTGTCTCAGGGTCTTCCTCATCCAAATCCCCTTCTTCCTCTGTCTCAGGGGCTTCCTCATCCAAATAATAATCTTCTTCTATCGTGGAATCTTCTTCATCAAAATAATACTCCTCTTCCTCCACTTCAGATGCGTCTTCCTTTTCCATCTGGTCCTCTTCCACCATCTGGTCATCCTCTTCTACTTCATCGATCCAGTTTCTTGCTCGTTCCACATCATTTTCTGTAGAATTATTTTCACGGATCTTTTCCGCTGTCTTCAGATTGCTCTTTTTCTGCTTACCCGATTCCATGAGCATCTGAATCCACACTCCGAGTACCGCTGCCACTATGCATAATACAATATGGATCCATCTCATATTTACAGGAATCAGATAATAAATACAGCTTCCTGTAACCATACCGCCAAAAATGGAAGTGACAAAAATCGTAACAATGCTTGAAAACCAAATAAAGACTACTGCTACAAGCAGACCGACACCGATACAGACTCCCCACAGAATCACACTGTCCGGTTTCAGAAGATGGACTCCCACCAGTGCTGTCATCAGCCAGCATAACCAAAAACCGCCCACTTTTTTCTTCCATATACTTAATGCGGTCAGAATTACTCCCACTACCAGTCCCGGAATCCATATGTAATCCACAGCAAGTCCCGCGAAATATGCTGCTGCCGCTCCACCGACAGTTCCAGATACAAAGCCGAATATAACTGCCCACACTCTGACAAATTTCCACCCGGTCAGGCAGATTCCAATTCCTAACACGCCTAATACGATCAGTGAGATCAATTCTACCTGAGTCAGCACATGAGAGCTGTCATTAAACCCTGCCAGCAGTACATTAAAATCAAAATTTCCGATCGAATCCACAATCATTTTCATATTCATATACTCCACCTTCGTTCTTCTGCGATTCTTTTCCCCTTTGTTACCTCTTCTGATCTGAAGACATTCCCTGTTATATATTTTAGCAATTTTCACATTATAATACAAGATAATTGACTTATAATATCTCTCCCTTTAAAATAAAGAGGAATGCTGTTGACAATCGCAGACATTGAATCATATAAAGGAGAAATCATATGGAACAGTTAAAAATTCCTGAAGGCTATACCTCTCCGCTCACGATCCGTGAAACGGAAGTTGCCATCAAGGAAGTAAAAGATCATTTTGAACGTGCACTTGCAAAGAATCTGCATCTGACCCGCGTTTCCGCTCCTCTTTTCGTCCGTCCTGAATCCGGGCTGAACGATAACTTAAATGGAGTAGAACGTCCGGTTTCTTTTGGAATTAAAGAACAGAATGATGCTGCAGCAGAGATCGTCCATTCTCTTGCGAAATGGAAAAGATATGCACTGAAGCATTATGGATTCCACTCAGGGGAAGGACTCTATACTGATATGAGTGCCATCCGCAGAGACGAGGATACCGACAACATCCACTCTCTCTATGTAGACCAGTGGGACTGGGAGAAAGTTATCTCCAAGGAAGAACGCAACATGGAAACCCTGGAGTATACCGTCCGCAAGGTTTATGTGGCACTGAAGGATACAGAAGATTACATATCCAGAAGATACAATTACATCGAACCTCTTCTTCCGGATGATATTTTCTTCATCACCTCTCAGGAATTAGAAGATCTTTATCCTGATCTTTCCACAAAAGAACGTGAGACAAAGATTGCCAAAGAAAAGGGAGCGGTATTTATTTCCAAGATTGGCGGACTTCTTGCATCCGGTGAGAAGCACGACGGACGTGCACCGGACTATGATGACTGGGAGTTAAATGGAGATATCATCGTTTACTATCCGGTTCTCGACATGGGACTGGAACTTTCCTCTATGGGAATCCGTGTAGATGAAGTTTCCCTTAAAAACCAGTTAAAAGAAGCCAGATGTGAAGAACGTGCTGAACTGCCATTCCAGAAGGCTCTGTTGAACGGTGAACTGCCTTATACTGTAGGTGGTGGAATCGGTCAGTCACGTATCTGTATGTATTATCTGAGAAAAGCTCATATCGGAGAAGTCCAGTCTTCTCTTTGGCCGGATGACGTAGCAGAAAAAGCTGCTGCCGGCGGAATCCAGCTTTTATAAAGCAGGTGTAACTTTTGCCGATTAAAAACGGCAGTATATCTTTTTGTCGTATACCTGGCAAAAAAGCCGGGAACAGATCTACACTCTGTACTTCAGAGTGTCTCTGTTCCCGGCTTTCTCTTTTCGCAGTCATTTTCCAGGATCTTCACAACTGCAACTGCCTGCATGTGCTGTGCCTGATGCCGATCCTCCACAAGAGCCTTTGGATAACCGATCACACCATGACCATCATATGGATCATTAAAGTAATAATTTTCCTCATCCGCTCCGACCAACAGCATACAATGCTCATTGGAAATCCACGTAAAGGTCTCCCCCGTCTCTTTCAGCTTCCAGACTGGTCCGGTCTTCGGTTCACGCATATTGATACATGCCCAGAAAATGACCGGCATTCCTTTGCTGACATATCGCTCTACAAGCTGCTCTGCCGTCTTTCCCGATTCATCAACTGCACGATAATGAATATTTTTCTCCGTTTCTGTCTGCTGCTGCAACTTTTCAGCCACTGCTTTTTCTTCAAAAATCCGATTTAAAGACTCCACGATGACCGGAGCATAGCATCCATAGGATTCCGCATCATAGGGACTTCCACAAAAACAATGTCGCGGATCCGGTCCATATAGATCACCCCTGCGTTCTTCAAATGAATCCTGCTTCAGATAATCCCGGATAAACTCATCCACACTCACCCTGTAGCCAAGATACTGCAAAAGCATCACGGTCGATACGCTTTCACATCCTGTGGGATAATAATGACTCTGATCAAGGTATGGTACTTCAATTTTTATCATCTTATGCTGCCTGCCTTTTAGAAAGAACGATCTTCATTCCCATCAGGATTGCCAAAAGGATCAGTAGACTGATTCCCAGTGTCAGCCACCATATTTTCGTAAGTGCCGCAATAATATATCCAACCATACATACACCTGCCACAATCGCCGCATACTGCATCTGCGTGGATACATGATTCAGATGATTACTCTGAGCCCCTGCGGAAGACATAACCGTTGTATCTGAGATCGGTGAAACATGATCCCCGCACACTGCACCCGCAAGAACTACTGATACAGAAATGATCATCATCTCCAGACTGGTATTTCCTGCAAACATTCCTGTTGCGATCGGAACAAGGATCGCAAATGTCCCCCAGGAGGTACCTGTTGAAAAAGACAGGAAAATCGCAACTGCAAATAATACTACCGGGATGAAAATACTTGCTGAAGCATTCTCTCCCACGATACCGCCTACAAATTCAGCCAGTCCCATTGCATCTCCGATTCCTTTCAGTGACCACGCAAAGATCAGGATCGTAATCGCCGGGATCATCAGCTTAAAGCCTTCTACCAGACTTTCCATAAACCCTTTAAAATCTACAACCTTTCTCGGAAGATACAGAAGCATCATAAAGAAGATCGTCACCATCGTTGCGAAAATCAGACTGGTTTCTGCATCACAGCCGGAAAATGCAGTGATAATGTCTTTCGCTCCGCCAAGATAACCGGTATAGATCATTGCTCCGATCGCAGAAACAATTAGCACCGCAACCGGAAGTACTAAATCCATCACTTTACCGCCCGGGTTCACTTCATCCTCAGACACCTGCTCAAATTCATCACCACCGCTGGTAAATAAGTCACCCTTCGCCGCATTTTCTTCATGCTTTTTCATCAGTCCGAAATCAAAGCCCGTAAAACAGATAAAAAATACCATCACCAGTGTAAGGATCGCATACAGGTTATACGGGATAGTACGCAAAAACAACTGAAAACCGCTGATCCCTGCATCTGCAGGCACATACGAGTTCACTGCAGCAGCCCAGCTTGAGATCGGTGCAATAATGCACACCGGAGCTGCCGTTGCATCAATGATATAGGCAAGTTTTGCTCTCGAAACTTTCTGCTGATCTGTGACCGGACGCATTACCGATCCGACTGTCAGGCAGTTAAAATAGTCATCTACAAAAATCAGGACACCCAGTCCCATCGTCGCAAGTAAGGCACTCCGCTTGGTTCTGATCTTTGTTCCCGCCCATTTTCCATAAGCAGCAGAACCTCCCGATTTTGCCATCAGTACAATGATCATTCCCAACAGTACATCAAAAATAAGAATATTCAGATTCATACTGTTCTTCATGATCTCAAAAAAATTAACAAATGAATCCCACGGGTGGAATCCACTGTAAAGGAGTGCTCCTACGGCTACTCCGATAAATAAGGAGCTGTATACCTCCTTTGTGATAAACGCAAGTATAATTGCGAGAAGCGGTGGAATCAAAGCCCACCATGTTCCAATAAACATAGACCCGTCCATTTATTTTACTCCATTCCTTTCATTTGCATCTCTTTCATTCTATAGGAAGCTTTACAGAATGACAAGCCTTTTCTATAACAAGCCTTGCAGAAGCACAACGATTTTCTCTTTTTCACATTTCAGATGCCCTGCTCCAGAACTCATTGAAATTCAACAGATCCGGCAGATAAATATCCGCATGATTCCAGATTTGTCCCAGATTTTTATCGTTCGCCTTATCATAGACTGCGACCGTCTTAAATCCCGCACTCTTTGCCGTTCTGATTGCATGCCATGCATCCTCAAAGACCCAGGTCTGCCCCGGATCTGTATCCAGTTGAAGTGCCGCTGCGAAATACAGATCCGGCTGATTCTTTCCACTTCCGATCTCTGAAGCCGTAAAAATTCCTTCAAAATAAGAAAAAACTTTCAGTCTTTTCAATGCTGCCTCTGCATTCTTCCGGTCACCGGAAGTGGCGATCACCATCGGGATCTTCCGTTCTTTCAATTCTTTCAGATATTCACGTACTCCCTCTTTCAGAGGCACTTTTTCCACATAAAACTGCTCTACTTCCTTTACAATCCCCTTTGTAACCTCTTCCACGGTCTGCTTCAGTCCGTAATGAGAAATCAGATACTCCGCTGCTTCTTTCAGACTCATTTCATATAGAATCTCACTTAAATCTTTTTCTGCCTGGATCCCGAATTTCTGTAAATAGAGTTCACCGAGATTCTCCCATACAGGCATGGAGTTCAGAAGAACTCCATCTACATCAAATATAACACCTTTTACCATAACTCTTTCTGCCCCTTTATATCATATACATCATCGCGGAAATAATTTTTGATATCTTCCGGCATAAATACTTTCCGTTCAGAATCATACCATAATTTTGTTTTTTTATAAAGAGATATCATTTCCAATTCTCATCCGGATGTGCTATAGTAATTGCTGGCTACAGTATCTGTAGACAGGAATCTATCGTTATCGCTGACTGAAGATTTTTATTACATAAAACACAGGAGGAATATTTTATGAACTTTTTTAAGAAAAATGGTGCAGGCCTGCTCTTATGCCTGCTGATTGCCATTCCATCATGGCTGCTCGGAAAGGCTGTCCCCGTTGTCGGCGGTCCGGTCTTTTCTATTCTGATCGGTATGATCGTTACCCTGATCCTGACCGATAAAACCGTCTTTTCACCGGGAATTAATTTTACATCCAAAAAGATCCTGCAGACAGCCGTTGTATTCCTTGGATTCGGAATGAATCTCACAGAAATTCTGGCAAAAGGGAAGCAGTCTCTCCCGATCATTCTTTCCACCATCACTACATCACTGGTAATTGCTTTTATTATGTATAAAATATTGCATATCAATTCCAACAGTGCAGTTCTGGTCGGTGTCGGTTCATCTATCTGCGGAGGAAGTGCCATTGCAGCTACTGCACCGGTCATCGGAGCTGATGATGAAGAGATTGCCCAGTCTATCTCCGTTATTTTCCTGTTCAACGTCATTGCCGCCCTCGTCTTTCCTTCACTCGGAGCTGCCCTTGGTCTGACAAATGAAGGATTCGGATTGTTTGCAGGAACCGCCATCAATGATACCTCTTCTGTCACTGCCGCTGCTACCGCCTGGGACGGAATCCATGCAAGCAATACACTGGAAGCTGCTGCAATCGTAAAAATGACAAGAACACTTGCGATCATCCCGATCACATTAGTCCTCGCCATTTACAAAAGCCGGAAATCCAAAAATACCGAAGGATCTTCTTTCAGTCTGAAACGTGCCTTTCCGATGTTCGTACTGTTTTTCGTTCTTGCATCGGTTGTCACAACCATCTTTCATCTTCCTGCCGGTGTAACCGCCCCGTTGAAAGAACTGAGCAAATTTCTAATCATCATGGCAATGTCCGCAATCGGTCTGAATACGAATATTGTCAAGCTCGTCAGGACCGGAATGAAACCTATTCTCACCGGATTCTGCTGCTGGATCGGCATTGCTTTTGTCAGTCTTATGATGCAGCACATTCTCGGTATCTGGTAGAATTTCACTGTCAGACAGGATTTAAAAAGTGCCACTTTCTTTTCTGGAGGATCATCCTCTGCGGATCGGAAAGCGACACTTTTCTTTTTCTTATCTGTTCTGCTTCAATTATTTTTCTTCCAGGATCTTATCAATACTTACCAGCTTCACACTCAGTACAAAAATATCTGCTGCCATCTCAAGTTCCTCCGGAGTCGGATAAGACGGAGCGATACGGATATTGCTGTCATGAGGATCTTTTCCGTAAGGGAACGTAGCTCCTGCACCGGTCAGCACTACACCCGCTTCTTTTGCCTTTGCCACGATCGCCTTTGCACATCCATCCAGTGCGTCAAAGGAGATAAAATAACCTCCCCTTGGTGCGATCCATGAACCGATCTCCAGTCCGCCAAGTTCTTTGTCCAGTACTTCCAGTACCGTTTCAAACTTCGGTCTTAAAATATCAGCATGCTTCTTCATATGCTCTACGATTCCGTGGATATCTTTAAAGAATCTTACATGACGAAGCTGGTTTACCTTGTCATGTCCGATCGTCTGTACCTTCATCATATTACGGATATCTTTCAGGTTCGCATCTGATGCAGCCATTGCTGCAATTCCTGATCCAGGAAAACTGATCTTGGATGTAGATGAGAACTTATAGACCATATCCGGATTTCCTGCTTTTTTACACTCCATCAAAATCTCCAGCAGATAATCCTGCTTGTCCTCGTACAGATGGTGAACACAGTAGGCATTGTCCCAGAAAATACGGAAATCTTCTGCTGCCGGTTTCAGATTTGCAAAACGGAAGACTGTCTCATCTGAGTACGTAATTCCCTGTGGATTAGAATATTTCGGAACACACCATATTCCTTTTACTGCAGGATCATTATTTACCAGTTCTTCTACTAGATCCATATCTGGTCCTTCCGATGTCATCGGAATATTGATCATCTCAATTCCGAAATGCTCTGTAATTGCGAAGTGTCTGTCATATCCCGGAACAGGACAGAGGAATTTTACCTTATCAAGCTTACACCATGGTGTACTTCCCATAACTCCATGAGTCATTGCTCTTGCAACTGTATCATACATAACATTCAGACTTGAATTACCAAAAATGATCACATTATCCTTTGGTACTTCCATCATATCTGCAAGAAGCTGCTTTGCTTCATCAATTCCGTCAAGACCACCATAATTCCGACAGTCAACGCCATTGGCACAGGTCAGCTCTTCACTGCTGTTCAGTACATCCATCATCCCCATTGACAGATTCAGTTGGTCTGCAGCCGGCTTACCTCTGGACATATCCAATGAAAGACCCTTCGCCTTAATCTCTTCAAAGCGGGCTTCCAGTCCCTTCTTTAACTCTAATAACTCTTCTTTGCTCAAATCTTTGTATGCAGTCATTGCAGGATTCCTCCATTCTTTCTTGAATACTCTTGTGACATCGCCACACTAATTGCTATTGTATACAACTTTTGACATTTCGTCAATGGTTTCTTGCATTTTTGTCAGTTTAAATCGAATTTTTACGGTTCCATTTTTATCTTTTTGCATTTTCTCACCTTTTTTCATGCATTTTCTTCTTTTTATTTTTTCACTTTTCTTTTCCGTACCCAGTCCTGGTTTTTTCCCTGATTTTTTATTGAGATTCTTTTCCTTTTTCTGCTTTATGATATGATGTTGAAGACAACAGAGGAATTTATTTTATTTCTGACCCGGACGGATACTGGCTGGAAATTGTGCCTGCATAGAAAATAATCAAAAAAAGCCATCGCTTACTGCGATGACTTTTTTCTTTCCTGCTAATATCTCACATAATATACCACACGGACTTTACTGACCTTCACCGGCACACCCGTCTGCTGTGCCTCGATCATCTGACCATTTCCTATGTAGATTGCCACATGACCCGGTGTCCAGCAGATATCTCCCGGCTGCGGATCACTGACGATTGTTCCGCCTGCAAGAATCGAACCACTTGTTCTCGGGATCGACTTTCCTGCCTGTCTGTAACAATACTGAACCAGTCCTGAACAATCCAGTCCGACATATGGAGTTGTTCCACCCCATACATACGGAACACCAATCTGTGAATACGCTGCATCTACAATCGCATTTCCGGTACTTGGATTGTATGTAGCACCACTGTTGGTTGTCCCTCCGGTATTGGTCGTACCACCATTATTTGTAGTACCACCGTTGTTCGTTGTCCCTCCGGTATTCCGGTTATTATTATTCTTCTTAGCCGCCTCGGCTGCCGCAGCAGCTTCTGCCGCTTTTCTTGCTTCTTCCTGACGCTTTGCCTCTTCCTCGGCTGCTTTCTTCACAGCCTCGTCAATCTGCACATCAAGATCCTTGATCTCAGAACTCTTCTCGGTGATCGTCGTATTCAGTTCCGTCTTCTGCTCTTCATACTCCGTCTGCGTCTTCTCAAGATCATCCATCTTCGTCTCAAGCGTATCCTTCAGCTCTGCAACTTTCTCTACTGTTGCTACATACTCATTCAATTTCTTTCTGTCATAACTATGTAAATCCTGAGAATACTCTGCCTGCTTCAATGCACTTGTCGTATTACCGGAAGAAAGTACCTTTTCCACCGTTGCACTTCCGGTTCCCGCCTCGTACATATACTTGATACGACGCTTCATCGCCTGATACTGCTGCTCCTGCTCTTCCTGGGCAGCCTTCAGATCTTCCTCTGTCTGCGAAATCTCTTCACCAGTCGTGATCAGATCATTCTCCAGCTCTGAAATCTTTGTCATCAGAGAATTAAGCTGCGTCTGCAGGCTGTTCACCTGCTCCTCAGTATCCTTTTTCTGCTTCTTCAGATCACTTACCTCATCTGCAAGAATCGGAGTGACTGAAAGTGAAAAGGTCAACGCTGCTGCAACAACTACACTGCAAATCTTCTTTAATTTCATCTTTTCACCAATCCTTATTATATTATCTATGTCCCCACATATATCGTTCATGATACAACATCAGACAGCTTTTTTCAACAGATTTATACGAATCATCCTTAAAAACTATAAAAACTGCCTGAAAAAAGCGGTTGCATCTTCTGCTCTATCTTCTTTTAAAAACTTTTCTGTCAAAGACATATCCGGTCATTTTGTTCCATTCATATCAATCATTATAAGATGTCGGGGTCAAAAGTCCCCGACTTTGATGCCTACGGATTGCTCCGTGCTACGCACTCCCACAATCCTACCCAATATTCGCATATCGTGGGATTATCATCCCACTTTTATGCTCATATCGGGGCGGGTCAAAAGGTCTTTCACCCACCTATGAGCAAGCTCATGTGGGCTTAGACCTTTTGACCCTAGCATCATTATAATAAATAATCGATGAAAATTCAATCTATTTTTAACATTTCTGTAACATTTAACATTTTTTTCATAATCTTTTTTGCAGATTCCGTCACAGCAAGTCCACCCATACCGGTTTCCTTCAGACAAACAGGAAGTTCATTCCCGATTCGTCTCATACTGTCGATCGTATCATCCGGTGATATCGCACTGACTATTCCTGCCATGGCGAGCTGTGCGGCAGATATTGCATTGACTACTCCCGCAACATTCCGCTTGATACAGGGGACTTCCACCAGTCCTCCCACCGGATCACACGTCAGCCCCAACATATTTTTCAGGGCAAAGGCTGCTGCCTGCATAATCTGCCGGGTCGTACCCCCCTGTAAGAAAGTCAACGCCCCGGCTGCCATGGCCGCTGCCGTCCCGATCTCTGCCTGACATCCGCCGGATGCTCCTGCGATGGACGCATTTTCTGCAATCACTTTACCAATTCCCGCTGCAGTAAAAAGTGCCTGTACCATCCGGTCTTCTGCCGGATCATCTCCTGATTCCTCTGATTCTGCCACAACTTCCTCATAACTTATAAGTACTGCAGGGATCACTCCGCATGAACCTGCAGTCGGAGCGGCAACGATCCGCTTCATACAGGCATTGGATTCTCCCATTTTCAATGCTTTTTCCATTGCCAGAGCCATGTATCCACTGCACAGATTTTTGCCGGTCACATTAAACCGGTGCATTTTTTCTCCATCCCCGCCAGCCATACCGCTTGCCGAACGAAGCTCTGCAGCATATCCCTCATCTGCCGCTTTCATTTCATGATACATCTGACGCATTCTTTCAAAAATCTGTTTTTCTGTCTCATCTGTCTCTGTCTGCTCTGCCTTCAGTACGATCTTCCATACCGGCTTCTGTTCTGTCTTGCAAAGTTCTTCCAACTGTCTGATACTATGATATTCCATGCTTATCTTCCTCCGGCTTTCTTCAGATAGGTCACTTTGATGATTCCTTCCACTTTTTCCAGCCACTCCAGTCCGTCTTCCGGCACATCCTGATCACATTCCACAACCATGACTGCACGACCGCCTTTACCGGAGCGATATAACTGAAGCGTTGCAATATTGATCTTTTTCTGTGCAAGCATGGAAGTCACCTCTGCCACATGCCCCGGCTGATCCTGATTATGGACGATCAAGGTCGGATTTTCACCTGAAAAATTCGTTTCAATCCCATCAATCTGTGCGATATTGATCCTCCCTCCACCGATGGATTCTCCAATAATATCCAGTTTTTTCCCTGAAACTCCTTTTAATTTCAGTTCCACTGTATTGGGATGTCCTTCCTTTAATCTTGCTTCTCCGAACTCAATTCCGACTTTCTTTTCTTCTGCAATCCTCAGACTGTCAGCAATTCTTCCATCGTCAGGACTCATTCCCAGGAGTCCTGCCACAAGTGCCTTATCCGTTCCATGCCCTTTCCCGGTTGCAAGAAAGGATCCATAAAGGAGGATCCTTGCCTCTTTCACATCTTCTCCCAGCAGATTTCTTGCCACAAAACCAATTCTCGCCGCCCCTGCGGTATGAGAGCTGGACGGTCCGACCATAACCGGTCCGATAATGTCAAAAATTCCCATCTTTTCTCTCCATTTCTTTCTGTCGATACCAGACTTCTCTGACCATATTATTTCTCAAAGGGCAAAAAATTTCAACCCTTCCAATAGAAAGGGTTGAAATTAGTCTGTCTTATTTTTCAGATTTTATAATCGCTCTGATCCATTATAAATCCTGATTTTTATTTCTTTCTTTTTTTCCCAAGCAGTGTTCCGGCTGCAGCACCACCTGCAAGAAGCATGGTCATTCCCGGAAGGAGTACATTGGAAACATCTCCGGTCTTAGCTGCCTTGCTGCCTGTGACTGTTGTTCCGGCAGTTTTGTTGTCAGATGGTTTCTGATTATCGGACGGTTTCTGCGTATCAGACGGCTTTTGGTCGTCCTCTGTCGGTTTCTTATCATCATCCGCAGTTGTCACTTTCATCTCAACTGTACCTGAAACTTCTCCGTTTGTACCGATTGCCTGAACTGCGACTGTATACTCTGTTCCGGCATTCAGTCCGGTAAATGTATACTCTGTAATTGCTGCATCTACCCTGGCAACTTGTTTTCCATTTAAGAAGACTGCGTACTGGGCAACTTCTGCACCACTTTCCGGTGCTTCCCAACTGATCTTAACTGAATCTTTTCTGATCTCAGTTTCATTCACATTTTCAGGAGTTCCCGGTTTTTCCGGAACATCCGGCTGATCCGGTTTTTCCTGCTTCGGAATACTTCTTGTCTGCTCTGCATCACACTTCTCGCAAACTCTCTTTTCAAGCCCCTCTTCCTCTGTTGTGGCCGCTTTTACAACAGTCCATTCTCCATAGCTGTGACCTGTTGCTGCGATCTCTGTTGCTTCTTCCAGTGTCTCATTGCAGTCTTTACAAACAAGCTTTCCTGTAGATCCCGGTTCCGTACAGGTAGGATCCTTTACTCCGACTCTTTCTGTATTTTCATGCTTACACTCTGTCACTGTCTCTGTTACAACGATCTCGTATGTCACTCCACCGATCACAACGGTTGTTGTTCCTGCTTTTTCTGCGGTAACGAAATAGCCTGTTCCCGGTGCAAATAAATACCAGTCATTGTCATTTGCAGAATAGCCGGCAACCTTTGTATTGCTGCGGCCGTAGTTGTTCAGATACTGTCCGCCATAGGAAATACCAAATCCATCAGATGCTCCATTTCCTACTGTCAGTGTCTGAGCTGTATCGCTCAGTCCTACATTACTTCCGTTAAAACTTAAATATTTTCCGTTGACATCCTGGATTGTATATCCTCCGTCAACCGCTTTCACAGTCCACATATAAGCAGACTGGTCATCCGACTCAAGGTCTGCTGCCTTCATTGCAAGTCCTGTCGGTGTTCCTGATGCAGTACTCTGGCTGTTTACCAGTACATAAGAGCTCTGACCGATCAGATATTCTTTTCCTGATACGATCTCTGTATTTTTCACATATGGAGGCTGATCGCCATTTGCTGTAAGAGAAACAATCTCCTGACCGCTTTCCTGCTGCATCAGCTTTCCAGGTGCAAGGAATTTCTCTCCGACTTTCAGTTCCACTTTCTGTACTTCATTTTTTACTACAACATAATAGGTAACTGCACCGATGGTAACAGAAGTTGTTCCTTCGCCTGTTCCCTCGAAAGTAATCTGTGTACTTCCCGGTGTTCCCTCTGTATTGGTCTTCAGCTTTCCTACATGCTCATAACGATTTGCCATAACTGCTGCAGATGGTACAACTACATATTTATTACCATTTGCATCTGCCTTTGTCACGATCAGATATTTTTCGCCACCCTGGATCTCATCAAGTGCTGTCACTTTCTGATATCCGTGTACTGCAGAATCTTCCGGTGCAGAAGCTGACTTCTTATATAATTCAAAATAGCAGTTGTCAGCAACTCTGCTGTTCCTGTCGAAATACAGCTTGGATGTATCAGTACTCCAGAACCATAAAATATTTCCTACACTTCCTGTTGCATTATCTGTCAGTGTAAACAAGCTGTCTGTATCATGCTTTGCAACTGTGATCGAAGTTTCTGTCGTACTACTTGGAACATTATTAGAACCGGCTGCTCTTGTTCCAAGGTAGACAGTCTGTCCGTCTGCTGTTGTCGCTTTCACTTTGTACCGGTTGTCTGTTCCTGTAGCTTCAAAAGTATATTCGCAGTCATCCAGATCCAGCTCTGCACCGTTAAATGTTGCGGTTGCGGTTGCTTTTACTGCGACTGTCTTTACTTCCGGTGCCTGTGGATCTTCTCCTGTCATCGTCACCTTTGCCACATTTTTATCAAGTGCTGAAGTATCTGTGCTGCTGTAATTTCCGGTTGTATCTGTATAGGATTTTGTTCCTCCCATATTCAGTTCTACAACTTTGTAGTTCTCTGTATCACTGATATTCAGTTTCAGGATTCTGACATAAGAACCTGCATGAACCGTTACAGTTGCCTGCTTCAGTCCTTCTACCTGCCCTGAAGTAACTTTTAATTTTCCATTCTCATATACGGCTGTTACGGCACTCTCATCGGATGATGTAACTTCAACCGATGTCCCCTCTGCAACTCCATTGACCGCATAAGTCTTTGTCTGCGAAGATTTCATGCTGTCTGAACTGATCACATTTCCATCCTTGTCTGTCAGCCAGACACTTCCTACTGAAGCTGATCCGACAATATCTTTCAGAGCGATCTCTTTGAATGTGATCGCAGTTCCGTTGCTTTCATACAGAAGACCGATATTTCCGTTAGCCATCTCCGAAATACAGGAATATGCATAGTATGCACTTCCATTAATACTGTAGTTATATGCCCAGTCAATACTTCCGTCATCCTGAACCAGTCCTACGTAGATCTTTCCTGCCGCACGGCTGGATGTATTGGACGGGCACGCAAAAAAGATGGCCGTCTTTCCATTGATTTTCTCAGAATATGTGGTAGCTGTAAGCTGACAGGTCGCATTATAGGAAATTCCCATTGCCTGTGGATCTGACCAGGTCTCTCCGCCATCATTAGATACATAGTAGACATTTTCACGACGTACAAACATATACAGCTTTCCGTCTGCCTCTGTGACAACTGCCTCAGAACTAAAATTCTTTGCAGATGCTCCTCTGTGCCACGTTACCCCATTATCATCAGAATAGATTGCCGCACTGTTCTTGTCACCATTTGTAAATTCATAACATGTAAATACGATTCTTCCTTTATGTTCTCCCGTAGAGATCACAATTCCGCGTCCCGGTCCTACCAGCAGACTCTGCTCGGATGCTTTCTTTACATCCAGAAGTGTCGGCTCTGACCAGGTCTCTCCGCCGTCTGTAGATTTTGTCACATAAATAAAATCTGTCGGATACGGGAAGTACGGAGAATCTCCACAGAACAGATTCGTATTGACTCCGTTTCCTGTGATATTGAAATACGCATCCACCGTATAACCGCTGACTGTATTTCCCGAAGCATCCTTCAGCAGATAATAAGAAGTGGCATTCTCATCCGGATTCTTTTCCAGATAATAAGTAAATGCTGCATTCATACGCTGTGCTGTATCAGAAGCGGCCGTCACACTGTCTGTTGCTTTTGCAAGCACAAGACGATGCTGGGAATCATATCCCGTGTGTCCTGTCTTTGGTGCATAACTTGCACTGTTCAGTGCTGTTCCGGCCGGATACAGATCCGCTGCCATATAAACAGTCCCACCATCGGTCGTCAGTGCCGGGTCAATAAATGCCGTAGAACCGTTATTATGTACATTTCCATTATCTCCTAAATAATTGGCAAAGGTATAGCTCCAGGTCTTACCATTATCCGTAGAACGGGAAACGATCGTATCCAGTCCGCCGCCGTCACCTCCGCCATTCCAGCGTGCATCACTGGATGCGACAAGAGTTCCGTCATTCAACGTAACAAGTCCCGGGATTCTGAAATTCGTACTTCCACCCGTACCTGCCAGAAATGGCTGCTTTTTTGTTGTTCCGTCTGCCGGCTTTGTTCCGTCATACGCATTATTCACAGCTCCGACCGTAGTTGGGAAACATCCAAGCGTCAGAACTCCTGCCAGCATCAGAGCAAGCACTCTTTTTTTGTTTTTCATCTTTTTCCTCCTCTTTTTCATAATACCTGCATAACTTTTCCATTTATACATAGTCCATTATATTATAATCTTTCTGTCATTTTTTCACTTGTATGATTCTACTTTTCCGCAATCTGATTTTATCTGATTCGGAACTGCCGAAACCTATTCTTTAAAGCATTGAAACCTGTTCCTTTTTTCTGTAAAATGAAACCATCCCGGTTCCGGAACGCAGAACTTTGATTCCGGCAGATTTTCTGATGCACGAAAATGATAATCCGGATTTTTATAACAGACAGTGGAGGTACTATTATGACAGAATCAGAGATCAGAAAGCTGCTTGAAAGACAGCGTACTTTTTTTTCAACAGGGAAAACTCTTCCCGTTTCCTTTCGTCTCAGACAGCTTGAAAAGCTGAAAAGATCCATCCAAAAAAATGAACCCCTTCTCCGGCATGCACTGAAAAAGGATCTTGGAAAAAGTAATATGGAAAGTTATATGTGTGAGATCGGGCTGACGCTCTCCGAGCTTTCATGGATGCAGCGTCATGTCAGATCCCTGGCAAAAAACCGGACTGTACCAACGCCTCTCTCCCAGTTTGCCGCCCACAGCTACCGTTCTCCTATCCCATATGGGACGGTTCTGATCATGAGTCCGTGGAATTATCCGCTCCTGCTGACTTTGGAGCCGCTGATCGATGCCATTGCCGCAGGAAATACCGTCATCCTGAAGCCAAGTGCCTACGCTCCTGCCTCACTTGCCATGATCAAAGAAATCATCGAAACCACTTTCCCGGCAGATTATATTTCCGTCATTGAGGGAGGACGTACAGAAAATCAGGCATTGCTCCGCCAGAAGTTTGACAAGATCTTTTTTACCGGAAGCAAGGCTGTCGGAAAGGAAGTTCTGCGGCATGCCGCAGAGAATCTGACCCCTGTTACATTGGAACTGGGTGGAAAAAGTCCTTGTATCGTTGACTCCACCGCAAAAATCCCACTTGCTGCCAGACGTATTGTTTTTGGAAAATTTTTAAACTGCGGACAGACCTGCGTTGCACCCGATTATATCCTGTGCCATCATTCGGTCCGGCAAAAATTGGTTGCTGCGATCCGGCATGAGATCCAGATTCAGTTTGGAGAGAGTCCGTTACTGAACCCGGATTATGGCAAGATCATCAATGCAAAGCATTTTCAGCGACTTTCAGAACTCCTTGATCCTGAAAAGATCGTCTGTGGAGGGAACACCGATGCGGCAACTCTTCGTATTGAACCTACTGTTATGGCCGATGTTACCTGGGAAGATGCTGTTATGGAAGAAGAACTCTTCGGACCGCTCCTTCCGATTCTGACCTATGACACTTTGGAGGAAGTAATCCGTACTGTAGAATCACATCCACATCCGCTGGCTCTTTATTTTTTCAGTGAAGATAAAACCGCACAGAAAAAGCTTCTTCGCTCCTGCCGTTTCGGTGGCGGCTGCATCAACGATACCGTAATTCATCTGGCAACCAGTTCCATGCCATTTGGCGGCATAGGTGAGAGCGGAATGGGATCTTACCATGGAAAAACCGGTTTTGAATCTTTCAGTCATTTCCGGAGTATTGTGGACAAAAAGACTTGGATGGATCTTCCGATCCGATATCAGAAATATACGCAGAAAAAAGAAAAGCTACTGCGGTTATTCCTGCAATAGCTCTCTCCTTTTTCTATCTTTTCCATATAAATTTTCTGCCTGGTTCATATTCTTTCGACAGAAGATGGATCAAAAATTCTTCTGTCGAAGCCAGCCCTGCGATCACGCATGTAATTTCACAATACCTCAGTGCAAAATCCTGCACAAGCATATACGGCAGACAGAAGACACAAAAACCTGTCGCCTTGTTCAGAATCGTATGCAGTGACGCAAACCGGTGATACCGCACAGCGGCTGTAACATAGGAGCAGGCACGGATCACCAGTACCGCACCGATACAATACCACATCCACACCGGAAGCACTTCCAGCAGAATCGGGAAAAATTTTACAATCATCACCGCATAAAAAATCAGATCTGAAATACTGTCCAACCTTGCCCCAAACTCACTGGTACTGTTCGTCGCTCTTGCGATCGTTCCATCCAGCACATCCGTTATTCCGCAGAATGTATAAAGAAGATAAAAAGGCAGTGTCAGCGGCCGGATCAGTAAAAGTCCGACAGTTCCCACGATCCTTAACATTGTGCAGATGTTCGGTGGTGTCAGTAATTTTTCTTTCATAAACCTTCTCCTCATTTCCATGTATCCTGTTCTTTACTTTCTGTCAGTATTTGATAAAATTTATTTTAACAGATACAGCAGTTCTTCAAAGCAGATCCCATCTGCCAGAGGGATCTCCAGTTCCACTGACCTCTGAATGCATTTTCCGATAAACCCGGATGCCTTTCTCACTGATTCAGTCAGCCCGGTTCCATTGACCGCATCCGCTGCAATGATCGCTGCAAAAATATCGCCGGTTCCCGAACGAGGACTTCCGATTTTTTCCGTCTGGATCATCTCATACCCTGCTCCCTTTTCGTAACAGAGATTTGCTACATGATTTTTCTTCTCAATCCCGGTGATCACTACTTTCGCCGGTCCTGAACCGGCAATCTGCTCTGCCAGCCGCTCCAGTTCTCCGCTACTCCATTCTTCCTTATATTGCGTACCGGTAAGAAGACAGGCTTCTGTCACATTCGGTACAACAATATCTGCATACTGCACAACTTCACTCATCTTCCGGCACATTTCTTCCGTATAGGTTGCATACCGCTTTCCACCGTCTCCCATAACCGGATCGACTACGACCGTTGTATCTTTTTCTTTAAAAGTGTGTATAAACTCACCGACAATCCTGATCTGCTCTTCTGAACCCAGGAACCCGGTACAGATTCCCTGAAATTTAAGTCCCAGTTTCTTCCACTCTTCAATATACGGTTCCATCTCTGCCGTATAATCTGTGCAGTAAAAAGAATCATAAGCTGTATGATCCGAGAAGATTGCTGTCGGAACAGCACAGCACTGTACTTTCATCATGGAAATAACCGGAAGCTGCACTGCGATCGAGCATCTGCCAAATCCCGTAAAATCATTGATCAGTGCAATCTTTTTCTGTTGATTATGATTCTGCTGCTTTTGATCCTGCATCTTTTTCCTCCGTCTTTCCTTTTTTGACACCCTTTGCATTCGGATAAATTTTCTTCATCTTCACATCATCATAATGCTCATCCGTCCAATGCTCCCATCTGGTTTCCGCCCTGATCCCTTTTTTTCTTTCATCATACCGCACTAAAGCCATACAGGAAACCATGATATTACAGCACATAAATACAAGCAGTCCCCAGGTTATGATCTTTCCGACCTTTCTGGGAATCCGTTCAATCCATTTTTCCAACGGTGGATACAGACTTTTAAACCATACTACTGCAGCAATCCCCCAGAAGAAACAGTAAAGAAGATTGATCCTGCCACCTAAATTAAATGGAATATTGCTGTAATCCCAAAAGACTTTTCCGAAAAAAATCTCGGTAAATACACTGCACAGATACTCATACGCACCACCAAGCAGTGTTCCTATAATAAATAAAAAGGTATTACTGCGGTCTTTATATTTATAGAGCAATGCTGTTACCAGTGCGATTGCCAGACCCCATACAATACTGAATGGCCCCCATACCACACTGCTCCGGCTCATCCATACCCCCATCGTGATCCGGCAAAAAATTGTCTCCGTAATGTCACCTAAAAATGCCCCGATAATAAAAAGTAATACAATCTTATAAAATCCACATCCGACCGCAAATGCATTCCTTTTTTCTGCTGCCTTTTCTTCGGTTTTCCGTACACTCGGATAGGCTTTCTTCACACGCCTTTCGACCCGTTCTGAAATCCAGGAGCTTAATCTTGCACTCAGCTTATCAATCTGTGCATCCGTTTCTTCCCACTGCTTCGGATTTCTGCTGGCCCCTGTCAGCAGCATAAAAGATGCAAAAACATCCACACACAGGAACAGCAGCAACACCAGGATCAATATCTTCATCACAAGCTCCGGGAGAAGATGCAGCAAATCCAGACTCAGCATATTGCCCCACCGGACAGCGATATACCCCAGTCCGCCCCAGACCAGAGATGCCGGAAGACAGATATATCCATCCAGATTCCACTTCACATTGGAATAGTCCCACCAGCGTTCTTTAAAGATCCGCTCCATCAGATGCCCGCCGATCCACTCTACAACCGTAGCATAAACTGCTGCAAAAAGAAAAAGCCAGAATCCCGTCAGTTCCTGCAGTCCCACAGTCATAAGAACAGCCGTAAATCCGTACATCACACAGTACGGACCATTCACAAGTCCCCGGTTTGCGAATTTTTTCTGTTTCAATGTGGCCAGAACAGTTTCCAGTATCCATCCGCCAAAAGAATACAGGAAGAAAAGCCATAATAGTTCATAGATCGTATAGTGATTCAAATCGTTCTCCTCTTTCGTTTCATTTTCTGTTTATTTTTGTACATTTTTTCATCCGCTCTCTGAAGCAGTGCGTCCAGATCACGGTCTGTCCCATCCGTCCACGCATATCCGACTGCCGCTGAAACTATCTTTCGAGGTGATGTCTCTGTACGGACGCTGAGACAGACTGCCGCAACTGCCAGGCACAATACAATCACCAGAGCTGTAGATTTCACCTTTTTCATGTTGCTTTTCCTCTTGTTCGTTGAATAAGCCACGCTTCTTCCTGCTTGCTAACGCTTATTATACCATGATCGGCACCTTTGGTGCCTGAAGCTGCTTCGCAGCGATCATGATCGCCATTCGCCGCTCACACTGAAAAAGCTGTGCTTTCTCCTGCTCGCTAATGCTCATTATATCATCTTTCATGGTTTTGGCAAATTTATTATTTCTACCGATTTTGCCACATGTTCATCCATCCCTGCAGCAAATGCTTCATTCCTGTCCTCCTCGAATGCATTCGCAGTCATGACGATCACCGGTATAGACGCTTTCTTCTGATCTCTTAACTTTCGAATCTGTCTCGTTGCATCGTACCCATTCATCCTCGGCATCTGCACATCCATTAAAATCAGATCATAATATCCATACATCCTCAATGCTTCTGCATTCATATGAACAATCCGATGACCAGGCAGAGTATACGCCATCACTCCACAGCTTTGAACATCCAGCAGTTCTTTATAATAGTCCTGTTGCAGGAGATGCTCCTTTCTGAGCGTCTGATTCATTTCTGCAAACCGCCGTTCAGCAATCTTGTCCTTGTTATCCGCTCCAATCTCCAAAAAGAAAAGCCATACTCTGCATTTCTTCTATGCAAAGTACAGCTTTTATCTGCAATAGATCTTCTTTAGGGGATGTGAAAAACTCGATTGAGTTTTTTTGCATCCCCCTTTTCTTGCTCTTACCGGAGTAATCCACTTTCCTTGAGCAAAATTTCCAGATCGGTTCCTTCCACAGCTTTTATTACTTTCTTTAAGACTACCTTTTCCTTGAGAGAAAGCGGAAGTTCATCAATCGGTTTTTTATCAACTGCGTAATATGCAGCACGCAGCAATTCACGTACATCGTACTTCGAGCCCCACACCTCCGGAACACCACGATCTACGTTCATAAGTGTGTAAACTGCTTCCATACCTGTACGGATGGAGTATTCTGTCGTAAAAATAGTGTCTCTCGGTGTCTCCGCAAACTGTCCCAGGAATGCAAAATTGACAGCACCTTCCGGAACAACAAGCGGACGATCACTTTCTTTTCTTGGCTGGAAGAAAGCATTGATGTATGGCATGAAGCAGGTTGTTGTATTGCAGCGATTTTTTGCCCAATCGTCAATCTGATCTGTCGGGACGCCAATGTGATAAAGCCACTCACGGCAAACTTCTTCACCTGTACAATCCCGCATTGCCTTCTTTACATAATTTCCTTCTTTATTCGTTGTAAGTGCATATACCCAGATCAAAACCGTATTTTTATCCTGTGCTTTAAACTGCGGCTGACGATTGATTGTCCATGAAAGATACCAGTTATCGGTACTATCCTTCACTGTCACAATTCCTCCGGTTGTTACTTTTCCTTCTCTCGGATCACGCTTGCAAATGCTGATAATCTTCTGGATAATCTCTTCATCCGAGGTTTCCACAGTTGCACTCATCCAGTTTGTTGCTTCAAAATCGTCGCAGAATTTATCCGGATTACCATACTCACCATTCTTTGCCTGTGCAGCAATATTCTTCCACAAATCCCACGATTCGCCTGTACCGTTTTTAATCAGGCTCAAATCCGGTGCTGTATTCTGATCTCCATAGCAGGAAGTATCTGTACAGCATCCATTTGTTATAAAGACCAGATCATCCTCAATCAAATCAATTGTACCCGGTTTTCCAGCCTTTTCATATATAATCTGTGTGGCAGTTTTTTTACCATTTTCATCTTTGATGACAACATTTTTGACATCCATGCCATATTCGACTGACACACCATGGCTTTCGAGATATTTTACAAGCGGAAGAATCATGCTCTCGTATTGATTGTATTTCGTAAAGCGGAGTGCGGAAAAATCCGGAAGTCCATCAATATGATGGCAGTATCTGCACAAATACCGTTTCATTTCCAGTGCAGATGACCATCTTTGAAATGCAAACATAGTCTGCCAGTATAGCCAGAAATTCGTGTCCCAGAAGGAATCCGGCAATATCTCACTGATTTTCTTATCCTCCAAATCCTTTTCCGGTGTCATAAACAACTTTGACAATGCCAGGGCTGAATCCTTATCAAGTGTAAATTTCTTATCTGTATGTGCATCCTGCCCGCATTTCTCAGAAGCCCTGCAAAGGGAGTAATTCGGATCATGCTTGTTTAACCAATAATACTCATCCAAAACAGAGACGCCCGGTGTCTCTATCGAAGGAACATCACGGAACATATCCCACATACATTCAAAATGGTTGTCCATTTCTCTTCCGCCACGCATATAGAAACCTTTTCGGACATCCTTTCTTCCATCGCAGCTGCCCCCGGCAAGATCCAGTTTCTCAAGGAGATGAATGTGCTCTCCCTTTACCTGCCCATCTCTCACCAGATAAAAAGCGGCTGAAAGCCCCGCTAATCCTGTTCCAATGATATATGCTGATTTCCGGTCAGCACCCTCCGGTTTTTCCGGTCTTGCAAATGCTTCATAAGTTCCTGCTGAATAATACATAATAAAAACCCTCCTTTTTGTTTAAACTGTGTCGTTTTCTTTGTTTCCATATGCACAGTATATCCACAAAATCTTTTTCCTACTATGCACAAAAAAAGAGAACTGTCATAGAAAGCGACAATCCTCTTACATTGCATCCATATACGACAAACCACAAGATTTGTCGTAATCAGCTCCTGTTCAGTTTTGCATTATTCAATGCATGTGCGAAAGATCCTTGAATCAATGCATTTAATCTTTCTATGATCTGTTTCGGATCCTCCTTCATTCCCTTATCAATCCATTCTAATACCAGACCAACAAACCCATATTTGTAAAAATCTGCAATGAATGCTTTATCCTCTTCCCGCACGACCATATCTGCCGCTTTTTCTTCGAGTACATTATATATTAGCTGATACGTTACTTTATACAAATAACGGTAAATATATCCTCGCGGAGCATTATGATAGATGTTGACAACAAAAGGTTCGTCCTTTTTCAGTAGATGAAATATTGCCAGAAATCCTTCCTGCCACGTATCATATGTTTTATTCTGTTTCAGAACATGATCTGCATCTGTTTCACAAATCCATTCAATCAACTCATATATATCATGAAAATGATAATAAAAAGTCTGACGGTTTATCCCACACTTTTCCGTAATGTCATTGATTGTTATTTTATCAATTGATTTTTCTAATAATAATTCCTTAAACGCAAATGCGATTGCAAACTTTGTCGTTGCCTTGCTCATGCTACCTGATCCCCCTATTCTTTACTTATATATTTTACCGTCATTGGGTGATTTTTGCAAATTCAAATTATTGTGGATTGTCTTCATGAAACAGATGATTGGACGGATCCTGAAGTCTGGAAGAAAGCCAACCCATCTCTCGGCATCACGGTTGGGATGGATAAGGTAGAGGCCGCCTGCGAATCTGCCAAGCAGAATCCCGGTGAAGAAAATTCATTCAGACAGTTGCGACTGAACCAGTGGGTGAAGCAGGCTGTGCGCTGGATGCTATGAAGCTGACACTGGAACAAAGGCTGGCCCACAGCGGTCATCCAGTACTCCTCTGGATGATGGATAACATTTATATCCGTACTGATCCTGCTGGCAATGTAAAAGCAGACAAAGAAAAATCCACAGAAAAAATCGACGGTGCAGTTGCCACGATTATAGGACTTGACCGTGCGATCCGCTGTGGAAATAATACCGGTGCTTCTGTCTATGATGACAGAGGGATCTTATTCCTATAACCCCTGCATACTTTACCTTATAATACGCATACTATTAAGTGGAAATCCCCTTAATGTGTTGCTGTTTCCCTTATTTTGTTGTAATATTTAAGGGAAAAATCGGAGGTGAAGGAAATGAGAACTTTTAATTACTCTGAAATCAAGAAGCAAAAGTGGGATTCAGATGTTCTTAGCTTAATTGCAGCAATTTATAAAGAGGCCGGTAAACAGGAAATGTACCTGAAACAACGTCCTGAAGAATTAGAAAAACTGGTTGAGATTGCTAAAATACAAAGCACCGAGGCATCAAACGCAATTGAGGGAATTGTTACAACAAGCACTCGTATCAAGCAGATTGTAGAAGAAAAAACAACACCAAAGAACTGTGATGAGCAGGAAATTGCAGGGTATCGCGATGTTCTTAATATTATTCACGAAAGCTTTGATGCAATTCCTATCACACAGAATTATATTTTACAGCTTCACAAAATATTGTATAGCCACATGAATAATCCTATGGCCGGAAGAACTAAAAGTGTACAAAACTATATTAGTGCCACCTATCCAGATGGCCATGTAGAAACTCTGTTCACTCCACTTGCTCCATACGATACTCCACAAGCTTTAGATAGAATATGTGAGGAATATAATCGTGTCATTGGAAATATGGAAGTTGAACCCCTGATTGCAATTCCAATCTTCATTCATGACTTTCTTTGCATCCATCCGTTCAATGATGGAAATGGACGAATGAGCCGTTTGCTTACAACACTTCTGTTATACAGAAATGGCTTTTATGTTGGCAAGTATATTTCATTGGAAGCTAAGATTGCCAAGAACAAGGATCTGTATTACGACGCACTTGGTCAGGCACAGATTGGCTGGCATGAAGGGACAGAGGCCCCAGTGCCATTTATCAAGTATTTGCTTGGTACTGTTCTTGCTGCATACAAAGATTTCGAAGAACGTTTTGAACTTGTTGAAACAAAGTTGCCAGCTCTCGAAACAGTCAGACGAGCAACCTTACACAAAATAGGTCGCTTCACAAAGCAGAATATTCGTGAGCTTTGCCCTTCGCTTAGCGTCAGCTCTATAGAGGGCTCACTAAGAAAATTAGTCGCATCTGGTGAACTAAAACGTGAAGGCTCAGGAAAGAACACTTGCTATTTTAGAATAAAATAATACCATTAAGTATTTTATATTTCCCTTAAACATTTCCATTTTTTAAGGGAAAGTCACCGTGATTAAGGTTAAGCATCTGCAAATGCAGGTGCTTTTCTTTGCTCAAATTTAGGAAGGAGTGTGATTATTATGAGCATTTTAAGCGGACTATTCCGGTCAAGAGACAAGCCCACCAACAGCACTAACGGCAGCACTTACCGTTTCCTGTTTGGTGGCAGTAATTCCGGTAAAGCGGTGAATGAGCGAAGTGCCATGCAGATGACTGCCGTCTACCCTTGCGTCAGAATTCTTTCCGAGTCTATTGCTGGCCTGCCGGTTCATGTTTATCAATACACCGACTCCGTCAGCAAGGAAAAGGCTATCAAGCATCCGCTGTATCACCTGATACACGATGAACCAAATCCGGAAATGACATCCTTTGTCTTCCGGGAGACCCTGATGACGCACCTGCTTCTTTACGGAAATGCCTATGCGCAGATTATTCGAAATGGCAAGGGCGAAGTCATCGCACTCTATCCATTGATGGCCAACCGAATGAGCGTAGACCGTGACGATAAAGGCCATGGGACGAGGAAACAGTATTGATGTCAGGTTGCCCCCCCCCGATAGTTCTCGGGAACAAATCGACTAACCGCTTTCGTCCCGGTTATTATCATTAGTTCTCGGAAACAAATAGCAGTTTTTTAATTCTTTCAAAAGACATCTGCTATTAGTCTTTTTTAGGATACTTCCATATTGTAATTAATTCATCTGATAGCATTTCTGCTCTGGCTAAAATTTCATCTTCGCCCCATTTGCTTACAGTTGTCAAATAACTGCTAATTTTTATTGGTGTGTGTCTATATCCTATGGCATTTCCTGCCTTGTCAGTACAATCAACTTTATCCGAGAACCTCTTATTCTGATACTCAGAATTATACCCAGTTAATGTAAGATTGCCAATTGTATGGACATAGGTTTCATGAATTCGATTCGCATCTGCTCCAAGGTCAGATTTCCAATCATCAGACAGTGTTTGCGGCATAATATGTTCAATTGTATACTCCGAAGTAGGAACATACTCTTTTCTTCTATTATTCTCAAGTTTATCCAGAATTGTTTTAGTCCTGGAAGAACTTAATGAATAAATTTTTAGGGTTTTGAGCGTGTCCTTAATTTCAGTATCACTTGGCATTCTCTGTGCCCAAGTCAACGAAAAGAGATTTGCTTTAAATGATTTTAACTGATTGGTAGCATTAAGGCTCTTCAGCATAGAAATACAGACTGGTCCAGCAGTATTAGTTGGCAATGCACATATAGCTCTACGCATCCAATACGATTCCATAATTGTAAGAATTTCAACAACATCGTCATCAACGATGAGGCCATCATTTCTGTCCGAGAGAAGTTTTAAGATTGCTGGAGTAATCTTAAACTGTCCTGTCTTCCGGACCTTAAATAAGGCTCTTTGTATACGTGTGCCTTTATCAGAAGCGGTATTCCATTCTGTATAGTACTTAGAATACTGATGGATTTGTTTTACAATTCCTTCTGTTCCAGCAGCTTTGTTCTCATAGTAGTAATTTTTGAATACATCATAATAATCTCCAACTAACTGCCGCTGCAAAACAGACGTCATATAATAATTGAAGAAACTTTCAAATTGAGAAGACTCACCAGATTCCATTCCGAGAGCTTTCTCCATAGGATGCCAATATTCCAGATACAGTTTTGTCTGCTTTGACGGCTCGACTGTCATCAGGAGAAAATTGCGAATTTTGTCAGCAGTAGAAAGCGGCAATCCTGTACTATTCACCGTCTCAAATACTAACTGTGCATTATCTTCGGGAACAAGACAGATGTCGACTAATCTCAGCTTTTTTATTCCATCATACACCAATTGAGGTTCAACATTACTGTCACAAAGAGCCTTGTAGATGATTCCATAATTCTCGAAAATCTTGCTCCTTTTAATATCATCCGGCTTAGTTCGATTTTCAAGAAGTTTCATCCATGCATAGAAGTCTTCTTCATTTAACCTTACTTTGTAATATGTATCCCCAGTCTCGTCCTCATTTGTCAGATATCTGCGAGACAATTTTTCTAATGATGTGGTTGCTTTATTATAATCAGCATCATCAACTATTTTCGCTCTTGTGTAGTCCCCAAGAGCAAGTAACACAATTGAGATTGTAGTAAGACGCTGCTGTCCGTCAATCACCAAATATTCCTTTACTGCGGAAGCATGCATCGCGTCCTGCTTTGCAAGATAGATGACAGAGCCAATAAAATGACAAGGCCTTTCATTATCTTTTGCCACCTTTAGAATGTCATCTATCAATTTTAAGCAATTATCCTTCTTCCAGCTATATTTTCGCTGATAAATAGGAACATAGTATTGAGCCTCTGCCCCTAAAAACTTTGTCAATTCTGTATCTATCGCTTTCATAGTGTGCTCCTTTATTGCCCATTCCATCACATCATGCTCTTAAGGATTACAGATGCAATGTTTTTTCCCTCACGCCAGTCACTTCCAGTCTTAGCAATCGTGGTTTTATATCGTCCATCGCCGTAATAGGTGAGTCGATAATGCTTACCTTCCTCAGTAATCTCAAAGCCCAATTCTAAAAGCTGCTGACGCATTGAAGCCGATAAGGTTTTGTAATCCTTAAACAAAATCTTCACGGTGCGTTCTCTTTCGTCTCGAATATTCTGATAATCGTTAGCATTAAGCACATCAGTCAGAGCATCCCATCTTCTTGTCTTCTCACCAAGATTTTTGAGTTTCTCAGCAATAGCGTCCAGAATCATCTCTCTGATTTCGCCTTGATAAAATTCTTCCTCTTCGCCCAAATACAGTATCGGCATATTATCTGCACTACTCATTTTAGAACGCAACCCTTGGTTCTCGTAAGTAAGGATTTCATTTGCATGGGTCAATTCTTCAACCTGTTTTTTCAGCTTTTGAATGTCCTCGTCTACAGATTCAATCAGTTCATCTGCTTCTGCTGCCACGCGGTTTTTCTCAGATTCAGCCGCCAGCAATTCTGCACCTCTCATACTCAATCGATCTCTAAGAAGTGCATTATTTACGCCTTGCCAAGTATACAGCTTATCCATCATTTGAGCGTTGCAGTACTGAATTACACTACGAATAACCTTTTCAGACAAAACAGCATCAATTCCATCGTATGCACGATATAGATACTTCTTATGACCATATGCACTATTGGGGAAGTATACACCGATAGCACCGTTGAATTCATTTTTGTTATCACACTGCCGACGGATTCTTTCGTTCAGCCATGTACCTTCTTCAACAAGCACATGGGCAACACCTTTCAACCTTCCAGATAATTTCCAAATATCCACCGGATCTTCACCGTAGTATGTTTTGGAGATATACACAACAGGGAGTCTATACCTTGAAGTGCCATTGATTACATCCGTCAACAAGTCGACATTATCAGCTTTAATGAAAATCGGCTTGCGGAGCATTGGCAAAATTCCATCATCCTTCAAATAGCCGTGTTCTATCAGTAGAGGGATAAAATGCGGTGTAGAAAAGGTTGGGTCAACGGCCAGCGCCTCTTCCAAATAACTACGATCGAGTTGAATAGACATTCTCATGTCATTAAAATTCATAACGTAGTCGGTATCCCAGACCACACCATCTGCTTCGGTTTTTTCATAGCGAACCGCGATGATGTTCTCATTTCGGTATTCCTCGATAGCAAGCCACAGTGTCTCGGTACCATATCGGACATTTCGTTCGCCATTCCATTCGATACCTTGAATTATATTTTCTTCATGAGGACTGCCCTGATTCCACTCCAGAACCAGCTGGATAAAGGAGTCCTTTGTCATTGTATCATTGATTTCAAGTAGCGTAGAAAATAACAGCATATGACATCTTGCCTCCGTATTTTACACAGAAAGAGACATGAGATTCTTTCTCAGAGCCTGTCCCTCAATAGGAACATAGCAGGAATCCACAATAAGTTCTCTTCCCAGAATATCTTCCAGTGCAATGGTCTGCCATGTTTCCAGCAGAACCGGGTTGTTTTTCAAAATTGTGTTAATATTCTCAAGCACCAGCGGACTGCTCAGTTTATCGAGCATCGCACGACCATCGGTAATGTTTCCGGCTGAATCAACGATATTTGCATGGGCAATCTTCCAGAGTTTTTTCTCACTGAGGAGTCTAAGGATAAAGGCATCCACAAACTCTTTCTGTGCCTCTTCTTTTGTATTTTTTAAACTATTTTCTGTCACATAATTTACTTTATTATCCCAGGATTTTCTTATTTGCTCACAACTATATGTTTTTCCTTTTTCACTTTCGTAACACTGCAAATAATTCTTTCCGAATGATTTCTTAATAATAGGCATATCACCATTCTCCTCTACTCACATCACTTCTACCCAATAATCTCCATATTCTTTATATTTTATTAGCATGATGACGATATCCGAACGAAACAGCTTATACATTCCACTTATTCAACTAATTCATTCCCTGCCCTCTTAACTTTGTATTTTTGCCTGATTTTCAAAAATTCAATCCTCCTACAAGTCCGTTCCTAACTTCGGTAAATCATTTAAACTTACTGTTTCCAATGTCTGCAACTGCTGTACAGCTAATTGCCGGAGTAATTCCATTCTCTCTTTTTGCATCTTCCCCTGATTAATCAATACTGCATTATAACTTTCCAAATTTGCAAGCACCAACAACTGATTTAGAGTTGCCACATCCCGCATATTCCCTTTTGCTGCTGAATTTTCATCTTTCCACTGTTTCGCTGTCTTACCAAACAAAACAACATTCAACATATCCGCTTCATTGGCATAGGTATATGCCACCTGCGCAGGTGTTAATTCTGGTGGAATCAAATTATCCTTAATTGCATCTGTATGTATCCTGTAATTTAGTTTAGATATTTCTCTGTTTAAGTTCCAATTCAAAGATAACCGGCTATTCTCATCTGCCTTTAATCTCCTGTAATCCTTCATGATATATAACTGGAATTCTGGAGAAATCCACGTTGCAAAAGACATAGCAATATCACTATGAGCATATGTTCCGCCATAACGTCCCGCTTTTGATACAATACCAATCGCATTCGTAGTTTCTATCCATTTCTTTGGTGACATTGTAAATGCGTTTGCTCCTGCCTGCTTTCTAAACCCCTCGAATTCGAGGGGGTTAAAATCTGGATTGTGCAGCCTTTCCCATAATCCCAAAAATTCTATTACATCTCGATTTCTCATCCAATTTTGTATAACCGCTGTTGGGTCATCACTTTTATATCGAGCGATATCTGTCAATGAAATAAATTCATTTTCAAAGTCCTGCGTGTAAATTCCGATATCTATCCCATTGGCATGAATCGTTTCTTTTATTACCTTTCCCATTGCACCTCCTACAACCATGTCCAATATGTTCTTCTTGTTACTAACATCTTACTTAAAGTCTTTTACTTCTTACTTTCATCTTCCCACATCTTCTGATACTTTTCTGCTGCACACATCTTCAACCAATGGCAAATAGACACCATACGCTTCTTGATAAAGTTTACTGATTTTCTCCGCAATCTGATATGTACTTTCTTCCATCAAATCACCTCAAAATATTTAAGAGCATCCTTTATTGCCTCCACTTTCTCTTTCAGTGGATGCTTTCTCGGTTGGTTCAATTCTTCCACAGCATTAGAGGCATCATACATGGTCAGCCCCAGAGACCTTTTTACTTCTGCGATATATGCAGTATGTACCTTGAATCCATATTTCTTCTCAACATACTCCTGTATCATTTTATATGTGATTTTCGGTTTCGGCTGATATTTCTTCGCTCGTTCCGCAATTGCATTCAACGATATCTTATCATCATCTTCTCCAAATTCCACTTTCACATTAATCTTGCTATCTGGTGACTTGTGGGACAGAAGCACAATACTTTCGACTGTGTTTTGTTTGAGCAACCGAATTGTATCACCCTCAGAACCCTCATAAAACACCGGAAATCCTAAATGCAGCTGCTTTAAGATGCGTCCGTCTTCCTGTCTTTCAGGGTACAACTCAATCTCGTCAATGAAATCTCTCATAAACCTCTTCTTTTCGAGATCAGTCATCTTAAAGTACATTCTATCAAAACTCAGGAGAACTTTATAGAGCTCATCTGCAGTAATTTTCTCTCCGTAGGCTCCGCTGATCTTCTCTTCGATTTCAGCTATCGTGTCCTCCAGCTCTGATATCCGGTCGTACAGGATATCCAGTCTGTCGTGCATATCCTGATACTTTCTGTCATAGTGCTTGTCGTTTACATCCAGCCTGTCCAGCATCTCCGCCAGCTTCTTCTTCGCTCCCACGACCTGACGAAGCTGTTCCCTGACCTGATCCCTCTCGGCTTCCAGTGATGAGACATCCACTTTCTCGTCCATCTTCATCACCATGTAATCCTTGAACTGCGGATCCGCCACCATGTCCAGGATGATCTGCTCTACCTGACTATTAAGCTCTACCTGACTCAGCACCAATCGAAAATCACAGAAATGAGTTTCGTCTATCTTTGCACGGTGCAGGCACTTATAATACCAGTCATCCTTGTACTCGCCGGACTTTTTGTTCTTACGCCGTCTGACGGTTCCTACAAGACTCCGGCCGCAGATCGGACATTTGATGATACCCGTCAGTATATGCTCATGATCCATGCTGTGCGTCTTATTCCATTTGACGCCGGTATCTTTTCGCCTGAGCCTTGTCGCTTCCCAGAGATCCCGGTCGATGATCGCCTCGTGCATCCCGTCCACGACCATATAATCATCAGCCATGACACGCTTATATTCATCCCTGCTGCCTTTGACCTTTTCGGTCTTATGCCTGCCGTAAACGATCTTTCCGGTATAAACGGGATTATCAAGGATCTTCATTATAAAGCTTCTGGCGAAATAATTCAGTTCCTTTTTCTTCACCTTCTTTTTCGTATATCCGTGCTGATTCAGATAATCACAGATCCGGTCAGCTCCAAGCCCTTCATGCGCAAACTTTGTAAAGATGATCTTTACGATCTCCGCCTCTTCCGGATTGACGATAAGAGTGCTGTTCTTGGAATCCAGCGTGTACCCGAATGGAGCCTGTCCACCGTTCCACTTGCCCTCTCTGGCTTTCTGGCGGCGTCCTTCCATCGTCTGTACCAGAATGTTTTCTCTTTCTATTTCGGCAACAGCGGACAGAACCGTAATAGTCAGTTTACCGGAATCTTTGGAAGAATCAATCCCGTCCTCCACACAGATCAGGTTTACACCAAAATCCTGTATGTACTGAAGGGAATTGAGGACATCCGCCGCATTTCGTCCGAATCTCGAAAGCTTGAATACCAGGATGAAATCCACTCCGTCACGATCCTCAGCCACATCATTCAGCATCTGCGAAAACTCAGGTCTGCCGGTGATGTTCTTCCCGGACTTTCCTGCATCGCAGTATTCCCTGACTATCTCTATGTCCTGAAAATCCGCGAACTTCGTAAGTCTCTCCCTTTGGGCTTCAAGGCTGTAGCCCTCCACCTGCATTGAGGTGGATACCCTTATATAGATATAACACTTCAGCTTTTTCTTCTTCATACTGCCGCCTCCATATACTCTGTGTCTTCTGTCAGCATCCTGAACGCCTTCAACGCGTCCATAATGGCCAGTTCCTTTTCTACCGGACAAACAGGAACGTGATTCTTGTTCTGTTCCGGCTTGTTGTATGCAATCCCGACATCAATGCCGTATTTCCGTTTTATCTGAGCAATATATAATGATGAAACCTTCATCCCCGTGTGCTCCAGTACATAAGCTCTGATTTCCGCATAAGTCGCTTTAGCTTCCGCCACCGTCACCTGTACCTTGGTGCAATCCAACACAAAGGCGATTTCATCATCAGGTTCACCCTCGGCTCCCATCCAAGTCTCGATCGTATCCGTTTCACCGTACCGAACAGGGAATCGGAAATGAATGCTCTTCAGCACCCTTCCGTCTTCCTGCTCTTCCAGATAAACCTCTATCCGTTCGATGAACTGACGGTACAGCTCCCTTTGTTCCTCAGAAGTCAGTTTTTCATAGAACTTCCCGAAATTCTTCAGAATCTTCTTTATCCCTTCAATGGAGCTGACGCCCTGCTTGGCTTCACTGCACTTTTTCTTTATCTTCTTAAGCGAAAGCTCCAGGGATTCTATCCTGTCATAGATATCATCCATTTCCGCCTGGATACGCTCATATTCCGTATCGTAGTCATCAGACAGAACATCCAGATTATCAAGCTCCGCTCCGACGCGATTCTTCTCATGTTCCTGATGATACAGATCCTTGCGGATTTCCTTCATCCGCTTCTCATAAGCCTCTACCGATTCATCACCGCCTGCAGCCATCGCCATTGCCTTTTCAAATGCCGGATGAGCCGCCAGATTGCTGACAATCTCAAATACCGCGGAATCAATCTTCGACTGGTTATATGTATGCTTAAACTCGCAGGTTCTTCCGGCTGATTTCCTGTAGTATCGGCAGGAATAATAATGAATGGTCTTGTAATGACCTCCACGGTTCTTATTTACATGCTTGTTCTTCGATGCAATCAGACCATTCCCGCAGGCCGGACATTTGATCAGACCGGACAGTAGGCTCATGCGATCAGGTTCATCCACCTTTTCCTGTCTCCCGGAAGAAGCCTCCCGCTTTTCCCGTGCCTGCTGCCACAGATTTTCATCTATGATTGCCTCATGGATCCCGTCAACCTCAACCGCATCTTTCGGATTTTTCCTTATGCCCTTGATATTTGTCCTGCGGAAGTAATTGATCTTTCCGTGATAAGTTGGATTGTCAAGGACATTCACGATGAAGTCATATGTGAACGGCTTTACTTCGCCCTTGCTGATTCGGCTGTATCCGTTGTTGTTCAGCCAGATCGCAACTCCGTTCAGTGTTCCATCATCCTGTATATACCTGTCAAAGATCAACTTCACAATCTCCGCCTCTTCCGGTTCTACTACCAGTTCCTTATTTACACTGCGGTATCCATAAGGAGCAGGTCCACCCGGCCAGCCTCCATTAAGGATCTTCTGCATCTTTCCGGCCATGAACTGGACGTTGATGTTCTCACGCTCAATCTCCGCCACGGCAGACAGAATTGTCAGCGTCAGCTTTCCGCCCGGTGTAGAACTGTCAATGGCATCTTCCACACAGATCAGATCCACCTCATAATCTTCCAGAAGCTGAAGGGACTTCAATATGTCCGCCGCATTCCGTCCGAACCTGGACAGCTTGAATACCAGCACAAAAGAGATATTGTCCTTTTCACTGGATATATCATCCAGCATCTGCAGGAATGCAGGTCTTCCGACTATGCTCTTGCCAGATTTACCTGCATCACAGTATTCCCCGGCTATTTCAAGGTTCTTATAATCCGCGTACTCGCGGAGGCGTTCCTGTTGTGCCTCCAGGCTGTACCCTTCCGTCTGAGCTGCCGTAGAGACTCGCGTGTAGATATAGCATTTCTTCTTTCTCACCGTATCCCTCCCTTCGGTTGCTCATCGTCACACAGTACCCCTCGGAACTTCATTATGTCGGGCTTTGACAGGTTTGTCAGCGCCCCTTCTGAAGTTTTTTCACCACCCAAAAATCGCCGGATCACAGATCTGTGTCCGACGATTCCTGTTCCTGCTTCTCCGCTGCCGCACATTCCTCAGCCTCTATCTCTTCAAGAACCTCTTTCCCATACTTTTCGATCATTTCCACCAGAAAATTCGCACAGCGTTCCATATTAGCCTTTGCCTTCGGACTAAGCTCTGCAGGCTTAACTCCATCCTTATACTCCAGGATAAACATTGTTCGGAACCTCCTTCATCTCTTTGGAAGGCATAAGTTCCCAAAACGACCCGATTCCGATTTTTAAGCAAAAAAAGACGGCCGGCAGAGAAATAAATCTCCACCAGCCATCATCCTTAAACTCTCTTCACATGGTCCAACGAGATCCATCCGATCCCGCTTTTCAGCCTTCCCCACGCGGAAGCGCCCTTCCCGGACTTCACTTCCACAATGGTATAAACACCAATCGGAATAAACTGAACTCTTGCGTAATCGGTGCCAGGTCCGCACCTGATATTCAGATCAGAGATACTGACCTTCACCAGAAACGGCACCTTCTCCGCAGGCTCCGCCGCCTTCGGCTCGTACACCACATTACCGTCAACATCGAACACCTTATATCTCGGATTCTGGTCAGCACATTTCTTTGCGTTATCCAGAATCTTGAAAGCGCCCTTCTGCGTTTTGCTGTCAGCCCAACTCTTGCGGACACGGTACCAACGGATCACTTCACCGCCTCCGGAATCCTTCGCGTCATACTGCGTCAGGTTCCATTTCTCAATGATGGAGCAAAGCTTCTCCACATAAGTCAGGCTTGTGGCATAGCCGCCACCCTTGATGATCTGCACAGCCTTCTTATAGTCCGTGCATCCCTTCAGTCCGTCATACCTGAGCTTGCTGCCGTTCTTAGCACCAAGCAGATATGCGGAATGGTCAGCGATCGAATCCTCAATGCAGGGATACTTGCGGAAATCAGCCGTGATCGTTTCATAGCTTCCGTCCGTGTGCTGTTCCTGCGTCTTCTTCGTGTACTTGCTCTTGCCATCCCAAGCGGAACCGTTCCAGGTGTTCCCGGACAAGCTGCACTTCATCCCGAAGATATTGTTGGCGTTCTGAGCCAGTTCACTCTTTCCATACCCGGATTCCAGAATGAACTGAGCCAGCGATACCGATGCCAGGATGCCACTCTTCTTCTGATCTGCCGTAAACAGCGCACCGACCTTCTTGATCGCATCCGCTTCAGACAGGTTCTTCAGAACCGATGCTTGAGTCCCCTTGGCAGTCGAACCGCCACCGGAATCTGAGGAACCCTGCAGTGCCTTCGTCACCTTCTCAGCCAGATCTCCCATTCGTGCATACATCCAGTTCCCCGGACAGGACTTATTCGCAAACCACCTGTGAACGGTCAAGATCATCTCCCCGCTCTTCGGAGAATAATTCAGTGTCTTGTCCTTATCCCCAAACCAGATCAGCTTGTTCTTGCCGTTGCGCTTGCAGATATCTATGCAGAGCTTGATCAGCGTCTGATACACCACGTCCCTGAAGGCATAAGGCTCTGTGGTATCGGAAGCGCACTCGATTGTAATCGCCCTCTGGTCATTGGCATTACTGGAAGTACACCAGGAACGGTTCTTCTCTTCCACATACAGAGCCACCCTGCCGTCACGGTCGATACCGTAGTTGCTGGATGCCTGTGTGGACTTCTTCTCAAACCACTCTCCAAGTCCTTCCGCCGTACACTGACCGACCACACAATGTGGCGTGATCCGGTCAATGCTGTGCGTCCTCTGCCCGGAATGGTTCGGAGAAAGCTTCTTATAAACCACCATAGAACTGTTCGTGTAAGCCATTATTCTTCACCTTCCTTTTCGTCTTTGCCATCCTCGCCATCTTTGCCATCATCTTCCTTCTCACTTCTGTCATGCAGCTGCTCCAACACCTTATGGAGCTTGCTCGGAATCGGAAGCCCCAGATACGCCGCATTCTCCACAAGACTCAGACCTTCATTCGAGATGTAGAAGAAAATGATCGCGGTTCTTAAGACTCCGGCTTCTCCAAAAATGTGCGTATCCAGCAAATGCCCGATACCTACCAGCGCAAAGATCAGAACCTTCCTGCAGATTCCCTTGAAGCCCACGGCACTCGACAGCTTTTTGTCCGCCACCGCACACATGACCCCTGTGATGTAATCCAGCACCACAAACGCCAGAAGCGCATAAAGCAGGCCGTCATTTCCGCCCAGGAAATAGCCAAGCCAGCCGCCTACCGCCGCAAAGATTGCCTGAATCACATTCCAAAACTCCTTCATTTCACATGCCCTCCTTCGCATAAAAATAGGGACAGCCGAAGCCATCCCTTGAAAACAGATTATTCAGTTACCAGCAGATCTTATGTCGTCACCGTCTGCTCCGTCAGCGTATATGTGATCTTCATCGTCTTATCCGCATTCTTCACCACCGCCTGACTCAAATTGCAGATCGTAGCCAGGTACGGAGTCAGCAGCCAGGTATATCTGTACTGGTTCAGATATGCCCCGCCCCAGGCAAAGACATATTCCTTGTACTGGAAGAACGGCGTGGATACATTCCCGCAATGCTCCCCGGCAAATAACGGGATCACATGATCATTCACATCGATCTCAAAATCATAAGCTACGATAATGTCATTGAGGATGGTCAGGCAGCAGTCTGTACTTCCGGTCTCCCCGATGCATCTCATCGCAGCAGTAAATCCCAGACTAATCAGCGTTACATCTGTGCTGTTTGAAATGTTGATCTTGTACACACCGGTCTTGTCATAAGACGGCACATACAGATATCCGTTTCTCACCACAGCGCTTCTGTTTCCCGAAGGATAACTGGAGCCTTCCTTGAAGTTGCCTACTGTCATCAGTTTGGCATTGGAAAGCGTCCACTGTCCTTCTGTAAAGGTGTAGTCGCTCTTCTTGATTTTAATCCAAAGCACTGTCGCGTTGCCGGAGGAGTTGCCCTGATTGGCAAATCCGTACCAGTACCCATCCCCGCCATCCATGAAGATTCCATACGGCGTATAGCTTCCATAGAAATGGAATGTGCTGCACTGAAGAACTGTCGTATCCTCCAGCACCAGAGTGGAATCATCCAATTTCTCATTCAGACCGATCAAAGACCGGGATCCTATACCGCTTGATTGTTACGGTGTTGCTCGCATATCCCAAGGAATAAAGCTTCGCATTCTCAAAATCCACCGTCACTGTCCGGAACAAATCATTGATGAATCCATCTTCATCATTCAGACTGACCTTCTTGATCTGAAGCAGCGTAGTGTCCACCGCCACATCGGAGCCATAGGCGTTCGCCCCGCCATGCTTGGATGTAAGCCCGACCGCCGTGATCGTGCCGTTGCCCTGCGAAGGCGTAAACTCCCAGACGAACTTATAACCGTCTGTCAGCTTCGTACTCTCGGTCAGGTTCATGCTTCCCCTTTTCGTATTCGCCGTAGCATTAACATCATTGGAAGCATAAGCTACCGGCAGATTCGTTGACGGCTGATAAATGTTATCCGCCTGCTCCGTAATGGAACTTGGAAAAAGCAGGATGCCTCCGATCATGTTCGGGCAGATCGGAAGCAGCTCGTTATTCCAGGTCAGAGAATCATCATACTCCCCACCGGCCTTATACATAACACCCATCGGATTTACTCCCAGAATGTCATTGACGGCATTGGTGACCATGTTGGTCTCCGATACCGTCTCCACATTTCCTGTATTCTGGTCTTCCAGTTCAATGACCAGATTTCCTGTATATCTCTTCATCGCAACCTCCTTACGCGTTACTGCCCGGCACGTCCACAACCATCGCAAAGCCTCCGATGCCGGATCTTCCGTTCTTAACATCCGAATAGTACCGTCTCATGGTTTCCTTGACCTCCCACTCATCCGCATCCGTGAACGCCTTCACCTGAAGTCTTCCGTTCTGTCTGCCGTTGCCAATCCGGAACAGATCCATGTACTCTTCAATATCGATTCTGCCGTCCCATGCCGCCGAAGCACCCATGCTCTGACCGGAGATGGAAGCAATGCACATCCCGGTATCCACCGCAGCTGTGCCACCCTCGCAGCGCATATAGACATTGAAGATATTCGTATAGTTCGGCACCACATTCTCGATCGGATAATACAGAAGGATCGTATGTCTTCCCGAGTGCCAGTTTTCCTGCGGATAATGCACCGGAATCATCTGGTTATTGAACTCAAAGGAAAAGATCACATCCGCATGACCGTCCTCCTGCCAGCTCATCGGAAGAGATACCGTTATCGTCTGCTCTTCCGTGCTGCCGATCACCACCGGCTCTTCCTCCGGATCTTCCGGATCCACAGGTACCCCGTCAACATTCACCGAAGGGATCACCACATCACCGGAAGCCGTCACCGACCTTGTCACCGGCTGAGCCATCACATCTACGATCACCTGCCCGAAGAACTGCGCATGGTTCGCTTCAGTCGTAGCAAACTCGATGGAAATGATCTTCGTGTCCACATCCGCCACAGAAAATGCTGAAGCGTTAGTGAAGGTATGGATCCCGATCTTTCCTGCCTCGATCTGAGCCAGAAGCCCTGAAATGTTCTTATCGTTCTTACTCTTCGCCTGGGACAGCTTCGGATTCTTTCCCACGCACTTGATACTCTGCCTTCCGCCGATCTTGATGCTGTTCGATGTGATGCAGGCATACTTCGTAGCATCCGCCTGTCCGCCGGAAAAAGATAAGATATCCCCCACATCCAGTGCCGGATTCCCGATGGTATCCGAATCAAACGGCACATAGTTCACGACAGCTAGATCATTCAGGATATTCTCACACAACTGCTGCCTGGTCTCTTCCAGACCAAACTGTAGCAGCGGATTCACACCCAGATTCATGGTCAGCCCGTCATCCGGATCCAGCGCGTAATACTCCGCAATCTGTGTCCGAAGATTTGTAGAACTGACCGCCGTATATCTCGTGATGAAGTCCGAAAAGCTGGAAGAGAATCTGTGCTTCCTCTCTACCGTAAGCACCGGCGTATTCCCATACTTCCGCAGTTCCAGCTCCCCGACTCTGTTGATCACGAAAAAACCGCCAAGCACTTGTCCCACATAGAACAGCACATCGCGGTAAGTCTCAATGTCATTATCAGAATAGATGGACAGGTTCTCCGTCCCGTTCGGCATCGCCTCAATCGTTGCCCTATCCTGAGCCAGCGTCACCTCACAGGCCGTGCTGCAGAGCACCATGAAATCATATGCATTTCCGATAGATTCCAGAGAAGTAAATGCCTTCTCAAATCTCACCATGTAATCATAGGCCTTGATCTCCAGGCACTTTGCCTTCCTGTTGGCCTCCGACACCTCGAAGATTCCCATCGGAATCCGCTCATAAGAGCTGCCTGCTACCTGCAGATGATAGAACAGCTCCACCTTCGCATCTTCCAGCGTATACCGGTTGATCTCGGAGAATAGCGATATCCCCATCTCAGCCGCATAAACCGTTCCCAGTTCTATCTCTGTGGATCCGCAGCACTGACTGGTAATATACCCGCTGCCCTTGACCATATCATCCTGATCAAACTCATAAACTGTTCCGGCAGTCGTTGTGATCCTGCCGGTCCAGTAATATTTTCTTGTATTCGCCTTCACTGCTTCAAGAAAGGCATTGCTGACCGGATACAAATGACCACCTCCCTCCGGACATGAAAAGAGAGCCGGTTTCCCGACCCTCTTAGTAGCTAAATGTGATTTGCTTATTCTGCCTTGTCGCAATAGATTTGAATAGCGTTATCCACGAACTCTGCAGTTCCTTCTCCGCCATACTCATCGATGTTCTTTGTAAAGTCACCGCCTCCTGAATACATCTTACCCAAGCCTCGCAAAATCTTATTTGAGCAGGTGTACATGTTTTCAGTTATATAAGCTTGTATCCTTTTCACCAAATCCTGTGCTTCAGGCGATGCCGGATCCGTATTCCTCATCTCTCCAGCTTCCTTGAAAAGCAGCATAAATCTATCTGCAAGGATATTATCCTCTTCCTTTGTACGATTCTTCTGCTTTTCCTCCATCTCTTTGTACTCAGGCGTATTGCCATATAGTTCCTTGGCCTGTCGGGAATACTCATCCAGCTTACTTCTATCAAAAGCCTTAAAATCCATATGCTTCACTCCTAACAATTTTATTCCAAGCGCAAAGTTCATCAGATTCTCAATATGTTCCTTCTTCAACCGAAGCAGTTCAATCTGCTGCTCTAATGCCGTGCTTCTGTCAAAATCAGGACTGTTTATGATCGCCTTGATGTCCTTCAAAGGAAACTCCAACTCACGAAACAACAATATGTGCTGAAGGCGTTCCAGATCTGCATCGTCATACAGCCTGTAACCTGCATCGGTGTATCCCGTCGGATGCAAAAGACCGATCTTGTCATAATATTGTAGAGTGCGTATACTCACCCCGGCAAGCTTGCTCACTTCATGTATTGTCATCATTGGCATATCCTCCATTCGCTTGGTAATGTTAATATAAACTATTACGTAACGTAGGAGTCAACACTTTTTTTTCAAAATTCTTTCAACGTGAAAGATATCTCCCAGAGTGAACCATACGATGTATCGCTGACCAGCTTCACCTGATACCCGTCAATGTACATCTGCGTGTTTACGATGTTCATGGTCTCCATATCCAGGTATCCGACCGTAATGCTCGCCAGCTTCTTATATGCCGAAAACTTATTCAGCCACTTCTTCGATACACGGAAGGTCACTCCGATCTGAACCACGCCTTCCCGGACAACATCCCTCTGCGTGGTTCCTGCCTCCGTCACACCCCCGCTATCTGCCTCCACATCCGATAAACTCACAGAATAAGAGGCAGGCATCGGGATATTCTCATTGTTAAAAACAAGATACTGCAAATGAGCCATCTTACCTGCCTCCACTTCTTAAATTCATTCTCTGCTGAGCCGTAACCACAATCTCATCAATCATGTCACCGCCGATATAAACCGGGATCACGATATCCCCTGCAGCGCCTCCACCGGCCAGAGCTGTATTCAGTGCTGTATTGATTCCGGAGATCAAATCTCCGCTCGATGCAGCTGATCCGGAATAGCTACCCTGAGCTGCCATCGCCCTCGGAGTAATGGTAAGATCAGAAGTCACACCGTTCATTGCGTTCTCAATCATGCCCCGGCTCTTCTCAATGCCTTTTGCAAGTCCTCCAATGAAGTCCGGCATCCAGCTCTCATAATCCGTCAAAGGTCCTTCATCCGGCACAGAGAAATGCAGGAAGCTCCGGATCTTATTTGCAACAGAAGAAACCGCATCCCCGACCTTACCGATCATGGACTTGATACCATTCACGATGCCGCCAATGAAGTCAGCACCCCACTGGAAAGCCTGCGAAGCAAGTCCCTTGATAAAGCCGATAGCCTTGTCAAAGCCACCCTTCACTGCACCATAAATATTTCCGCAGGTATTTTTGATGCCGTTCAGCATAGCATTAAAGGCATTCGTCACGCCGGTCTTGATCGCGTTTGCCGCATTGGATACGGCAGTCTTGATATTGTTCCAGGCTGTCGTGACTGCATTTTTGATTGCGTTCACGATAGTTGTGATCGTATTCTTGATGCCGTTCCAGACCGTAGTAACCGCTGTCTTAATGGCATTCAGCACCGTAGTGATCGCAGTCTTGATCCCATTCCACGCCGTACTCAGGAAGGTGGAGATCGCGTTTACCACAGTCGTGATAACCGATTTGATCCCATTCCAGACTGTCGTGAAAAATGTCTTGATCGCATTGAACACCGTAGTCACAGTATTCTTGATTGCATTCCAGGCATTGGTCAGGAACGTGCTGATCGCGTTCACCACTGTCGTGAAAATGTTCTTTATTCCCTCCCACAATCCGGAGAAGAAATCCTTGATCGCATTCCAGACCGTTGCTGCCGTGGTCTTGATCGCTTCCCATGCCGCCTGGAAAAACGCTATCAATGCCTCCCATACGGCAATAGCAATCTCCTTAATGCTCTCCCACAGGTCAATCCAGAACTGCCGGAACTCTTCGCAGTTGTTCCAGAGATAGATAAATGCTGCCACCAGAGCCACAATCGCCGCGATGATCAACACATACGGATTCGCTGCGCATACCGCATTGAAGGCAGCAAATACTCCCTTCGCCGCATTGATCACGCCTGCCAGCTTCGGTACCAGAGTCATAATGGTACCTACTGCAGAGATGACTTTACCGACGATGATCAGCACCGGACCGATGGCAGCCGCAACCAGGGCAATCGTGACAATAACCTTCCTGGTACCTTCATCCATCGAATTGAGCCAGTCCACAAACTTCTGAATCCATCCGACAATCGTTCGGATCGCGGGCATCAGCAGCTCACCAAAAGAAATCGCCAGCTCTTCCAGCTGGGACTTCAGGATCTGCAGCTGACCGGCAAGGTTATCATTCATGGTCTCAGCCATACTTGCCGCGGAACCATCGCAGTTATCAATGGCAGATGAAAGCTTTTCAATATCCGCTTCCCCTGCATTCATCAGTGCAAGGAATCCGGACATCGCATTCTTCCCGACAAGGCTTTCAGCCGCTGCCGCCTTCTCAGATTCCGATAATCCAGAAAACGCTGTCCGGCAGTCAGTCAGGATATCCGACAGATCCCTCATGGAACCGTCCGCATTGGTCGTCGCTACCGTAACCTCTCCGATGGAAGACCCGCAGATCTTCACTTCTCCGGAAAGGTTATTCATGATCGTTCTGAGAGAAGTACCTGCCTGAGAACCCTTGATACCAGCATTGGCCATCAGACCGATCGCTTCTGCCGTATCTTCTGCAGAGAATCCCAAGGCACCAGCAATCGGAGCGCAATACTTGAAGGTCTCACCCATCATGGAGACATTCGTATTGGCATTACTCGATGCCGCCGCAAGGATATCCGCGAAATGCCCGGAGTCCTTCGCCGTAAGTCCAAACGCTGTCAGCGCATCTGTCACGATATCAGAAGTGGTAGCCAGATCTTCACCGGAAGCCGCAGCCAGGTTCATGACACCTTCGATACCGGAAAGCATATCCTCCGTCTTCCAGCCGGCCATCGCCATGTAGTTCATGGCTTCCGCCGCCTCGGATGCGGAGAACTTTGTCTTCTCACCCATCTCACGGGCTTTATCCCGGAGTGCTTCCAGATCAGAGCCAGTCGCGCCGGATACCGCCGCCACCTTGCTCATGGCGGAATCAAAATCAGCGGCAGTCTTCACCGCCGCCGTACCTAATCCCACAACGCCCAGAGTTACCGGCATGAACTTCTTTCCGACATTGGTAACATTGTCACCAACCGTCTTCAGCTTCTCTCCCTTTGCGGCAATCTCCTGAAGTGCAGTACCGGACTGTCTTGCCTGTTCCTCCAGAGCCTTCAGCTTCTGTTCAGTCTCAACGATCTCACGCTGCAGGCCATCATACTGATCCTGCGTGATCGTTCCATCCTTAAGAGCCTGCTCTGCCTGCTCCGCTGCCGTTTTCAAGGTCTCCAGCTTTTCCTTCGTTTCCTTGACGGCATCACCCAGAAGCCTGTGCTTCTGAGCAAGCAGTTCCGTATTCCCCGGATCAAGTTTCAGGAGCTTATCGACATCACGCAGCTGGCTCTGAGTATTTCTGATCTCTGTATTTACACCCTTAAGGGCTGTCTGTAGTTTGGTGGTATCGCCGCCAATCTCAACGGTGATACCCTGGATCCGTCCAGCCATCCGATTCCCTCCTTCCTGATTTTGGGTAAAAGAAAAAGACCGATTGCTCGATCTTTCTCATAAATAGTATTCTGTTTTTCCACTATAAACTGGAATCTGTCAGTCAAACAATACTTTCCAGTCATTTGCCTGTTGATATGCATCAAAACACATTCGAATCTGTTCTTCGTTGCATTTCTCCACGGCTAATGCAGGGCATTCGTCAATCGAAAAAAAACTGCTTTCAGATGTCTCAATATTTTCAACAAATCCTCCTCCAATAATCTCACACAGGTAAAATATTTTTACCACACCATACGCATATGGCGGAAGATTGTGTTTGTCCCTGTCCTGTATGGCTATGACCATTTTAATGGAAACATCCAGGCCTGCTTCTTCTTTTGTTTCTTTGATTGTATTCTCCGCAGGAGAGAGGTTGAACTCGCACCAGCCTCCGGGCATCGACCATTTGCCTTTTTCGCAAACCAGCAGTATTTTCCCATCTCTAAAAATCGCTGCGCGTGTGTCTACCTTCGGTGTTTGATACCCTTCATCCCCACAAAACAAGCCGGTAATCTTTTCGGCAGGTACATCCGATCTCATCAGCATCATTTCTGCCGCGATTTCCCGGATACGCTGATAGCGTTCTTTGTCATATGCATCATGTCCATAGTAGAGTCCTGCCTGTGCAAGACTCTGGAGTTCTTTTGCCCATTCCACAATCTGATCCATATATTCCTCCCGCAAATCCTGATTTGCCACGCTGAATCATATATCGTCATTGCACGGCAAATTGATTATAACATGGATGCAAAAAACCGTGTGTGAAAAGACTGTCAATTCTGCATCAGAAACGGTCCATATCATCCTGACTTGCAAGCTGATCATGAGGCTCATCATCCCTCTGAAGCTCCGTATACATATCCAGCACGGTTCCGATCGTCAGTAGATCCAATTCGCTGATATGGATTCCCAGCTGCACACACCGAAGCAATAACAGCGGCGTTGTCATTTTCCGGTCAGTCGCTCGAAGTTTTTTTTACTCTCCACCTGCGTCTGAACATTCAGGCCCCAGAGCTCAATGATCTCAGGCAGCACCTGATAAATGGAAAATGTCCCGAACTGATCCAGCCATTCATCCGGCGTATCCGGAACTCCCTGCGGATCCGCATGCTTCGCCATGATGTAGCTGATATCCTCGAACAGCTCCAGCGAAAAAGAATCCAGTGCGGAGTTTTCGGGATCGTTCTCATCAATGCTCTTCTGCAGGTCATGAAGATCCTTATAGATATCCCTATGGAACTTGTTTCTGTATATTCTCGGAATGGCCGCCGATGCCCTGAAAGTCACATCCTTGCCATCAATATTCACTGTCTTTGTAAGTGCCATTTCACTTTCCTCCAATCATAAGAATGGGCAGAGCCGAAGCCCTGCCCGTTAAGATCAACCCTGTCCGTTCTTTGTCACCGTTACGGTATATGCCGTACTGGTGCATCCGGTCTTGCTCGCGATCACTGTCACAGTATTGGTTCCGCTCTCCCATGTCGCATCGCTGCCACTGGTATGAGCCGCCCCGTTTACAAGTAGCGTGATCGCCGTTCCGCTTGCCGCCGTCGCAGATACCGCATCCTCATCATTCACGGTCTCAGCCGTGTAGGAAGTGGTACCGGCATCAAAAGCAGGCGTAAGCTGAAGGCTTCCGATCGTGATCCCGGTAAGGATCGCCGATACCTGAGCGCTCTCCGTCTGATAAACACCCGAATACCATCCGTTGTAAACCGCGTCGGAAGTATTCGCGCCGGTCTTTACCTTCACAAGCCCGTTCGGTAGCGGAGTCGCCGTGATTTCAAGCTTTTCTGTCTGGACTTCCTTGGAATCCTCATTGGTCTTGCCTTCGATCGTAGGCCTTGCAGCGGTACAGTAATACATGCAGTGCCTGATCTTTTTCTTATCCCCGGAAAACTCAAAGAGCAGGGCAAAATGCTCAGGCTCCACCGTGGAATCTTCCACCATGACACCGTTCGCATCCTCGGTCTCTTTCAGGATATCTTTCCTGAAGCTTTCAGGAATCAATGCGATTTCCAGATCGCCGGAATAACCGCTGTTCGCAACCGTGGTGTAATACACCATATCGTCCGCGTAAAACGGCTCGGTATCACCCTCCGGATCAAGCGACAGGTTCACCGCGCCCGGAATAGCGACAGGCGTACCAAATGTCACGGCATTGGTATCCGGATCAAGGGTAGCCTTCGCATAATGGCAGTTCTTAAGGCCGAACTTCACCTTGTTGTTTGTATTCGACATAATCAACCTCTCTTTCCGCTATACCGTCATCTGGTACAGCACTTCGTATAGTTTTTCTGATTCGATCCATACCTCCGATTTGTTCCAGAAAATCTCATGCGCGTTCAGCACCGCTTCCACGCTGTCTTCCAGTTCCGGATCCTTCTCGTCTGTATAAAGTTCAATGCTCAGGTTGGAAAACTCCACATAGACCACATCATCAGCGGCAAAGTTTTCCGAACCCGGAAACAAAAAGCAGATGAACGGAGGATCAGGCGATTCACCTTCCGCGAAATGGTCATACGCAAAAGGGATCTTCATTTCCCCCATCATCTGCATCACTTCTTCATGCGTCATCCTTCTTCCTCCCGATCTCTATGATGCATTCGGCAGCATGACGACAGACCGGACAGTTATATGGATAGCCGCGGCATTTCTCGCCCCGCCGTGTGCCGTAATAAATCAGCACCCCAAACACGGAAATCCCGACAGCAATAACGAATAACAAAAGAATGATCTCCATATCACTAACCGCCCTTCTGTAAATCCCTCTCGATATCCCTTGTCAGCTGCTCGATACCCGCCTGCTCCGCAGGAGCGATATGCGGGAAAGCCCTTGTCCTTCCGCCGCCCCTCTTCGCATGACCGAACTCCAAAAGATGCGTCAGCTGATACCTCTTGGAATGCACCACGATCTGGATGGAATCGGATGTTTCCCTGGTCTTTTTGATCGCCCAGCTTTTGGAATACTTCCCGGTCTTTTTCGGAGCCGTGGATTCAATCTGCTGCTTCACCGTCTTACCGGCTTTCTGGACATCCGCTTTCAGATCGTCCACCGCAAGCTTCGCGTAATCCTCCATGCCCTTCATCACGGTATCCGCCAACTGGTCAATCTTAATCGTCTGACTCATCGCCGCTCCTTCCTGCAGGTAAACTTCAGCGACCGTTTCCTGAAATTCATGTGGTCAATGTTCTCGATGTTATAAAGTTCACCCATGAACACCACCCTGAATCCCGTAGAAGTAATAGCCGCTGATTTCTGACAATACCTGACCGTAACGGTCATAGAATCTTCTTCCACCGTAGTCCCGGCGACCTGCTCTTCCTTGGAACTTGCCAGACCCTCGCCGCCGATCGTCGCGAAGCAGGTATAATAATCCGTCCAGACATTCTTATGGTTCCCGTACTTATCCGTAACGGTCTCATTCTTCTGGAACGTCACCTTTGACCTCAAAGCCGCCACATCCATCAGAATCCCTCCTTCCGGCTACCGAATAACAGAGCCCTCAGGGTAAGATCCATCGCATGGTGGTCAGCTTCTTCCCGGTGTTCATACAGATAAGCCACCGTGAACATCACGGCGATCTTCCCGTTCGGACAGTCAGCCAGATCATTCTCATCATCCGTCCGCAGGATATCCATGCACTGCTTCACGCCTGCCGTTATGAAGTTTTCCAGCAAAGAATCATCATCCTCAAAATCGATCCTCAGATAATTCTTCATCTCATCCACAGTCACGATCATCTGACATCACCTCACAATAAGGTCGGCAGATCACACCGCCGCCCCATATTTCTTACGCAGGCTCCACAATCTTGATCTTGTAAGCCGTTTCAGCATATCCGTTAGCCCACAGAGTGAAGTTATCAACGGATCTTTCCGTGTTATCACCCGCAAGCACAAGGTCAGCCGCAACCCAGCGGACAAAATATCCCTCTGAAAGATCACAGGCCGTTGCCTCAGCGACATCCTCATCACCCAGGACAGAACCGTTGTAGTACAATCCTGTAATCGGAGAAATGCCGACACCAAGACCGATACCCAGCCACTTGTGAACGCCCCAGCCATTGCCACCATCAAAATCCTTAAGGTTCTTCACCTTATCGGATAATGTGATCGTGATCTCATGGGTATCGTTATCCACCGCAACATTGGAAATCTTGCCGGTGTTATACTGGCGATCCGCATGACCGGAAACGCTGTCCGTTACCGCCGCATACTGCATGGTGAAAGCATCGCCCACCATAAGCCCTGCATTCTTCAGATTCGTAATCAACGTGTTCAAAGTTGCGCGGACTTTCGCAGCTGAATCACTGGTCACATCAGCCGTGCTCATATTCGGAAGCAGGCCGTTGTCATATACGATCTTTCCTCCGATATGGGTGACCTCGCCGCCCTGCTCCGTATAATTCTTTGCGTTATATTCGCTCATCTCAAACCTCCAAATCCGGGCTGCCGCTTTTTACACGGCAGCCCTGTAATCTGCTAACCTTACGCCTTCATCTTCAGGAGCTTGATGCCTTCAGGAAGGATCACCTTGCCGTCAACACGCTCGGTTGCGACAAAGCCAACCTGTCCGTTAGTGCTGTAAAGCTCATTGAGTCTCTGTACGGTCCTGCCGGAACGGTCAGCGATCCAGTAATTCTTGAAATCACCGAACGCAACAGAGAAAGCACCTGCTTCCATCTGCGGTACATAAGGACTGGTATAAAGGTCATAGCCCAGGAGCTTGTCCGGCTCGCCTGCCTGAAGGGAAGGCTGCCAGAGATAAACGCCGTTGCCGTCCTTCAGCTTCCTGATTGCGGAAATAGTCGCGTCATTCGCAAGGAACTTCGCGTTTCTGCGGTAAGGACTCTTCAGCGCATAAACAAGGCTGATAAGCTCATCCGCAGTCACAGCGGTAGAAGACGCGGCAGTCACGCCCACCTGTCCGCCGTTCGCGGTAAAGATACCCGTAGGCTGACCGATTCCAGTACCCACGCAGAACGCCTCTTCCTCAGCGATACCGAACGCCCTCGCAAACTCATTGGCGATATAGCTTTCCAGATCGAACATGGAATCCTGAAGAAGCTCAATGGAAACCTTCACAAGATCCGTAAGCTTAAACGCATCAATGGTCTTCTGGTCGAAAGAAGGATCGCTCTCGGTATAAGCGCCATTCTCAGCCGTCCACTTAGCCTCGGAGTGGGTAGCCGCAACCGGGATCTTTCTTTCAGCACTTGTGGTAATGACCTTCGCAAGGCCTCTCACCACGTTCGCCTCATCCAGCCCCATCACGATCTGTCTCTCAAACTCTTCCGGCACAAGGTAGCCGCCGTCCGCCTGCACGCCCTCGGAAAGAACGTTATGCACAAGCCTCTTTCCACGGAGATGAGCGCCGAAATCTTCCTTGTAGGCATTGGAAGCACGCCCGGTCTTCTCATCCAGCTTCTGCATCGCAGGTCTTCCGGTAAGAGGCATATTCACAGGCTTATTGAACTCAGCCTCCCTTGCCTCGGCTCTCTGCTGACGGTCGATAGCCGCAGTCAGATCCTCGATCTCCTGCTCCATACGGCTGTAAGTCGCGTTATCCTCCGCAGACAGAACGCCGTTTTCATTCTCGTGGGTATCCACAAAGTTCTTCGCGGTCTCCCACACCTTCGCTCTCTTCTCGATCATTTCTTTGATAGTCATAGGTTTTATCCTCCCTTAAATGAATCTCTTGATAAAATTCAAGCGTTCCCTGATCTCATCGCAGGAACGCCCGTTATCAGTTACCTGTTCAGTTTCTGTTGCACCGGAAGAGCTTTCCGGGGCCTTGATATGACACTTCGCCGCAATCTTGTCCATCAGCGAATTTGTCACCGCCGCCCTGGAATAGAGCATCGACACATCCGGCACTTCCAGATACTCGGCCGCATCCTGCCTCTGCAGAATGTCGTCCGCGAAACCAAGCTCCACCGCCTTGTGCGCGTCCATCCAGGTCTCCGCATCCATCAAGTGCGAAATCTTTGTCCGGCTCATGCCGGTCTTGATCTCATAAGCGTTCATGATGGATTCCTTCACCTCAGCCAGCATGTTGATCGCCTTCTGCATCTCCGCCGTATCACCAAACGCAATAGTCGCCGGATTATGGATCATCATCATGGACACGGGACTCACAAGAACCTTCGTCCCCGCCATTGCGATCACGCTTGCCGCCGATGCCGCAATGCCATCGATCTTCACCGTGACATCGCCCTTGTAGTCCATAAGCATGTTGTAGATCTGAGCCGCCGCCACACAGTCGCCGCCCGGACTGTTGATCCAGACCGTGATGTTGCCGCTTCCCGAATCCAGTTCCTGCTTAAAAAGAGCCGGTGTGACATCATCGTCAAACCAGCTCTCTTCCGCTATTGTTCCATTCAGGAAAAGCACCCGCTCAGTTACTTCTTCGCCTGAAGCCTGGTCTCTGATCTTCCTGCTTTTCCAGTTCCAAAACTTCTTCATCGGAATTTTCCTCCTTCCCGTTATCTGCTTCCAAGTTGTATGCAGCCCCCGCCGATATCAAAGGAACCATGTTGCCGTTCACCAAATACAGATCACCGCCGTCCTCTTCAGGAATGCGGTCAAGGTTTTCAAGCTCTCGGATATCATTTGCGGACATCCAGCCATTCTGCCTTGCCGTGGCGTAACCGTTCATCCTGCTCTGGTAATCACCCCTGAGCAATCCGTCCACATTGAACTTGAAGAAATACTTCTTCTTTTCGTCCGGTGTCAGAAGCGCCCTTACCATCGCCTGCTCCCAACGGCTCACCCAGGGATCCAGCGTGTACTTCACGAACTCCAAGCTCTGCTGCTCAATGTTGTTGAAGCTGCTCTTTTCCAGATCACCGATCATATGAGGCGGCACACGGAAGATCCTTGCAATCTCATCGATCTGGAACTTCCTTGTCTCCAGGAACTGGGCCTGCTCCGGTGAAATGGAAATAGGCGTGTACTTCATGCCTTCTTCAAGGACTGCGATCTTATTCGCATTCCCCGAACCACCGAAGGTAGCCTGCCAGCTTTCCCTCACCTTGCTCGGATCCTTAATGGTTCCCGGATGCTCCAGCACACCGGAAGGAGCCGCGCCATTTGCAAAGAACTTGCTGCCATACTCTTCCGTAGCGATTGCCAGCCCGATCGCATTCTTCGCCATTGCAATCGGCGAATACCCAACCAGACCGTCAAAGCCAAGTCCCGGAATGTGCAGAACATCATGAGGCTGAAGCCTTACGGTCCTTCCGACCTTGTTTGTTCCTTTTCTCCCGTCCACATCGTCCGAATCATAGACGGTGTATTCGTAGTAGAGCCTTCCATGCTCATCGCGATCCACCTTCATCCGATCCGGCATCAGCGGATACAGAGCCACGACTTCGCCCTTTCCGTTACGGATGATCTGCGAATACGCATTTCCCCACAAAAGCAGATGCGTCATCAAAGTCTCCCGGAATATGAAGGAAGTCATCTCCGGATTCGGCTCATCATGGAGCAAAAAATAAAGCGGATGATCCACCGCTTTTTCCTTACCGCCATCGTCGGTATATCTATAGAATTGTAATGGCAGGCTCGCCACCGCTTCCGACAGGATCCTCACGCAGCAGTACACCGCCGTCATCTGCATTGCAGACCGTTCCGTCACATACTTGCCTGAAGCCGTCCCGCCTAAGAAAAACGAATACGAACTTCCCGCCGTCCTGTCCATGGGCTTATCCCTGCTCCGAAATAAACCACTCAGTATTCCCATCGCCATTCCCTCCATTCCTTAGAAAACCAATAATCCTCTCGTATCATAAACAGACTCCGTTGTTTCGTTTCCGCACCTGATCGCACGGTCAAGCGCCATGATCATCGCAATAGCCCCGTCGATTTTCTCCGTGGACTTCGCTTTATCCGCCTTGATGTTTCCCGCCGGATCCGTGCGGATATAAATGTTATCCATGTTCCACCGCAGGACCGGATGACCGCCGTGGGCGATCTTCTGTTCCAGCACCAGTCTCATCAACTCTTTGGTCGGAGGCGACATGGAAGCAAAACCCTGTCCGAACGGCACGACCGTGAATCCCATACCTTCCAGGTCCTGCGACAGCTGAGTCGCGCCCCATCTGTCATAAGCGATCTCCCGGATATAGAACCTCTCGCCAAGCCGCTCTATGAACTTCTCAATATATGCGTAATGAACCACGTTTCCTTCGGTTGTTTCCAGAAAGCCCTTCCGCTCCCAGACATCGTAAGGAACATGATCCCTTTTCACTCTCAGATCCAGTGTTTCCTCCGGAACCCAGAAATAAGGAAGCACAATGTACTTATCCTCTTCATCCACCGGCGGAAATACCAGGGCAAACGCCGTCAAGTCGGTCGTACTGGATAAGTCCAGACCGCCATAACAGACACGCCCTTCCAACTCTTCCACATCCACAGGAAAAGCGCAGGCATCCCATTTCTCCATCGGCATCCATCTGACCGCCTGCTTCACCCATTGGTTCAGCCTCAGCTGCCGGAAGGAGTTTTCTTCTCCCGGATTCTGCTTTGCCGATTCACAGGCCGCCTTCACCTTGTCGATACCCACCGTTATATCCAAAGAGGGATTCGCCTTCTTCCAGACTTTCGGATCCGTCCAGTCATCAGATTCATCTGCGCCATAGATCACCGGATAAAAAGTCGGATCGATCTTGCGCCCTTCCAGAATATCCTTCGCCTTCTGATGTGTTTCATAACAGATGCTGTTTGTATCCGTCCCGGCAGTCGTGATCAGGAAATACAAAGGCTGCATCCTGGCATCGCCAGAACCCTTCGTCATTACATCAAAAAGCTTCCTGTTCGGCTGCGTATGAAGTTCGTCAAACACAACCCCGTGGATATTGAAGCCATGCTTTGAATATGCTTCCGCGGACAGCACCTGATAAAAGCTGTTGGTCGGCTGGAAGATGATCCTCTTTTGGGAAGCCAGGATCTTCACCCTCTTATTCAGAGCCGGACACATCCTGACCATATCCGCAGCCACCTCAAATACAATGGACGCCTGCTGCCGGTCAGCCGCACATCCATAAACCTCGGCTCTTTCTTCTCCATCTCCACAGCACAAGAGCAGAGCCACCGCCGCAGCCAGTTCTGACTTACCCTGCTTCTTCGGGATCTCGATATACGCCGTGTTGAACTGCCGGTATCCGTTCGGCTTCATGGTCCCGAACACATCCCGGATGCTCTGTTCCTGCCAGTCGATCAGTTCAAATGGCTTTCCCGCCCAGGTTCCTTTGGTATGGCAGAGGCACTGGATGAAGTTCACCGCAAAATCCGCCGCGTCCTTGTCATAGACAGAATCCTTCGCCTTGAACTTTGTCGGCTTATATTTCTTCAGCTTCCGCATCTTCAATCCGCATCACCACCTTTAAGCCACTGCTTGTATACCTGCTCGGAGATCTTCGCCATCATCACCGGCGGAACGCTCATGCCGCAGATATACTGGACGCTCTGATCCATAAAGTCGTAATCCTGCGGAAATGTCTGGCAGCCGATGATATCCTTGTCCGTCATAAGCAGCCCATCACACATACGGTAAAGGCTGTTGCCGGCAACGATCGTCTGTATCGGCTCATCATCCCTGTTGATCGGAGTGGAAAAGCCGTTGTTCTTAACCTTCCGCACTCTCTCATTGATATCCGCAATGCACCTGTCAGAAGGAATCCTGTATTTCAAAAGCTTCGCCTGCATACTGTTCGGATCCATCGCCTTGCCATAAGGCTCCCGCACATCCTTGAACGGAATCGGTTTTGAATTGAAGTTCATGGAAAGCTTCGGATATTTCAGGTCTTTTCTGTGTGCTATAAAAAAGACGCGCTCTCTTTTCTGAGGCACGCCCATTCTCGCCGCATTGAACAGAAATATCTGAACCGTATACCCGGCATCACCAAAACCCTTCACAATCTGGTTGACCCAGCCCTTGGCGTTTCCGATGATGATACCCTTCACATTCTCAGCTATAACTACCTTCGGCTGAAGGCGTTTTGCTATCGCTATGAAGTAAAGGAACAGGTCATCCAATCTCTGCTTTGCCTGCCCTTCACGGAATACCTTTTCCGTATTCCAGCCTTCTTCCCTGACTCCCGCCGTGGAGAATACAGAGCAGGGCGGCGAACCGTCCAGCACATCCAGATGAAACAACTCTTCCGGGATCTTTTCATCTGGAAGCTTCAGGAACTCCCTGATATCCATCAGGAATGAATGCTTCGGATGATTGTTCTGTTTATAGACCTTCATCATGTCAGGATCGATCTCGCAGTTCCCTACGACATCAAATCCCGCCAGCTTGTAACCCATAGAGGAACCGCCACCGCAGGAGAAGCAGGAAAACACGGTATGGCCATGCTTTGGTCTCTTTCCCAGATCGGACAGGTTCCACTTCCACGGAAACTCAGTTGAACCGGAAACCGCAGTTCGGGCATTCGTATTTGAACTCTTCATCCCCAAACACCTCCGCATCAAATTCCGTGGTCCCGGTCAGTTCCTTATCCGAACCGCCGCCGTCACCATCCACAGGCAGGTCTTCCGCCATACCAAAAAAGTCGAACCCTTCCAGATCAAGTCCTTCCAGTTCGACTTCCAACTTCATCAGATCCCAAGTTGCCTTTTCGCCGGTCTTGTTATCCAGAAACCGATATTTCTTCTTCTGTTCCTCTGTCAGCCCGTCACAGACCAGGCATTCCACATCATCCATTCCAAGTGCCACAAGCGCCTTATATCTGGTATGGCCTGCTATGATCACATGATCCTCATCCACAATGATCGGCGTGATATACGAACACTGGCGGATACTCTCCGCAACCGCATTCACCGCATCATCATTTTTTCTCGGATTATTCTTATATGGCTCTATCTCAGACAGCTTTAATTTCTGAAGCTTCATACCTCGAACACCTCCCCGCAGCACGGACATGTCATCATCGATACGTCCCGTCCTCATGTGTGGCTCATGACAGGAATGAGCGATT
>ERZ824473.690-NODE-690-length-57453-cov-6.029008_pt1 | contig 57453 bp, 44 predicted proteins | sample MGYA00519874_ERZ824473 | MGnify/ENA primary metagenome ERZ824473 (study PRJEB31778, sample SAMEA3449151) | human gut metagenome | biome: human gut; feature: human-associated habitat; material: faeces | place: United Kingdom | collected 2010/2012 ... | reverse complement strand
CTTAGCGGGCGGTTTATTTGGCGCGGCTACGCGCGCGCCAGACTGAAGTCATTAATGAAAAGGCCCGTTCAAAGAACGGGCTTTGCTTTTACATGGTGCCCCCGGCGGGAATCGAACCCACAACCATCGGATTAGAAGTCCGGTGCTCTATCCGTTGAGCCACGGGGGCTTGTGCAGCGTTTTATTATATACGAAGCTGCAGCAATATTGGTTTGTTAATTATTCGGCATCTTCGCTTTTCGGCTCATCGGGTTCGAAGTCAATCGTGGGAGCATCGTTCCACACCTCTTCGAGGCGATAGTAGTCACGGCCTTCGGGCTGGAAGCAGTGCACCACGAAATCGCCGAAGTCGAGCAGGGCCCAGAAACCTTCATCGGCGCCTTCGATGCCAAACGGCTTCACGCCAGCCTCTTTAACCTCGGCCTCTTCAATGGCATCGAGCACAGCGGCAACCTGGCGGTTGTTCTGCGCGGTCACGATAACGAAGAAATCGGTCACGCTCACGAGCTCGCGAACGTCCTGAATCACGATGTCGGTAGCCTTCTTGGAATCGGCCGCCTTCGCAGCGATCATCACTTTCTCAAGGGCGGTAAGTCCTTTGTCTTTTGCCATTCGGCATATCCTTTCTAAGCTTTTGGGCAGGCGCCCAACGGTTTACTGAATGGGAATAATGCGCGCGCCATTCGGCGTGCACTCAACCTTGGATTTCTCAGGCTGCTTGGCTCGCGCCTCGGCGGCTTCGGCCTGCATTTTCGCTCGCTTCTCTTCACGCACACGTTCGCGCTCTTCGGCAGCCTTGCGGGCAAGCGCCATTTGTTGTTCAGCCTCACGCGCCAGCTGCTCGCGACGAGCAATTTCGACAGCAAGCAATTGTGCTTCCGAGGCTTCGTTCCCAGCTGGCGCATCGCACGCGGCACGTTCGGCCTCAAGGTGTTCCTTACGCTCAACGACCAGGGAATTGTACACGTCAAGCGACGGCGGCGCCACTACCATGTCGGCAGAAAGCAGATACATGAAGTTAGCCTTGTAGGTGCGATAGAACAATTCTTCCAGGCACACCTCGCCCACCGCGGCGCGCAACCCCTCGATATCGGGGAAATCGCGGCCCGGCTCAATGATGTCGGCAACGAACACCACCATGTCCAAATCGGACATTCCAACCGCACCGCACGTGTGTCGGCCAATCGCCTGCAGCACAGCATCGGAAAGCTCAGGGAATTCGTCGCGCAGCGTTGCCGCAGCCGTCCACGAATGCAGCACGCCCGTCGCATGCTCGCGCACTTCCTTACCTGCGAGTTTGAGCTTTTTCGCCTTGCGCTTGAGCTCGTCGCCCGTTAGCGACTTATCCCAATCGTGCAGAAGGCCCGCAACGGCCGCCTCGCTCTGGTTCACGCCATAGATGCGGGCCAGCTGTTCGGCGGTTTGGGAAACGCCGAGCGAATGGCGGTAACGCGACGCTTTCACGCGCGCCTGCAGCGCCTGGCGCATTTCGTCGAAACGGTCAGGAGAAATCGCGGCAAACTGCTCGCAGCGCTCCTGGCGCTTCTTCAGCTTCTTTTCTTTTTTCTTCGATTTGGCCTTGGCCATATCAATCGCCCCTTGCATACGTCCAGCGATTCAGCGCTGGTAGAGCCCGTGTGACTCGATATAGTCTGCCACAACCGCTGGCACCTCATCGCGAATGGAGCGGCCCTGACGCACTTTTTCCCTTAAATCGGTAGAAGATACATCCATCCGAGGCATCGCTACCTGCAATATCTCGCGCGCATCAATGATTTGAGCGAGGCGGGAAAGGTCACGCCCGTCAAGCGACACGTCGTCACGCTGCGACACCACGGCGAACCTCGCAAGACCGCCAAGCTCGCTCGCCTCGCGCCACTCCCCCAAACGAGCCGCAGCGTCGGCTCCCATAAGGAAGCACAGCTCGACGTGTGCGGGAAGAAACCGACGCAGCTCGCGCAGCGTATCGACCGTATAGGTTTCCCCCACGCGATCGATTTCCCTGCGGCTCGCGGCAAAGCGCGCGTCGCCTTCAATGGCGGCCTGGACCATGGCAAAGCGGTCTTCCGCAGGCGTCAAGGCGCGCCCATGCTTCATCCACGGGTCGCCCGCAACCACAAACAGCACGCCCGAAAGGCCGAGCGATTCGCATGCGCGACGAGCGATTTCGAGGTGGCCATTGTGAATGGGATCGAACGTGCCTCCCATAACGCCCAAACGGCACGGACGTCCATCGGCGCCCAGCTTCGCAAGGAACTGGCCTTCGCTCGATTGTTCGACAGAACCGCAGCCAGCACTCAAAAAATCGCTCACATTCAAGCTTTCATTCGTCACGCTAGCCTCGCACCTGGCCCGACCCACGGAGTTGGTATTTGTACGTGGTAAGCGCTTCGAGCGCGAAGGGGCCGCGCACGTGCAGCTTCTGCGTGGAGATGCCGATTTCAGCACCAAGCCCGAAGCAGCCGCCATCGGTGAAACGGGTCGAAGCGTTTGCATACACCGCAGCGGCATCGACGCCCGCGAGAAATTCCTCGATTGCATCGGCGCCCGCCTGCGTCGCCTCGTCGGCCACGATGCACTCGGAATGCCTGGTGCCGTAACGATTGATGTGTGCAATCGCCTCTTCAACGCCAGAAACCGTCTTCACGCTTATCTCGAGCGCAAGGTATTCACGACCCCAATCGTCATCGGTCGCATCGACGAACCTCGAAAGCACGGCATCCCCTGCCAAATCGGCAGCGTGCCGAGCCGCCGCATCGCCATGGATAGTCACGCCCGCTTCGGCAAGCGCGCGCAACGCCTTCGGCAGGAAATCAGCAGCGATGGATTCGTCGACGAGAAGCGATTCGCATGCATTGCACACGCCCACGCGCTGCGTTTTCGCATTAAGCAGAATGGTGATGGCGCGATTGAAATCGGCCGTTTCGTGCACATAGGTATGGCAATTGCCCGTGCCCGTCTCGATGACGGGCACTTTCGAGCATTCGATGCAGTGGCGAATAAGGCCGGCTCCGCCGCGAGGAATGAGTACGTCGACAATGCCGTGAAGCTGCATGAGGACATCGGTCGCCGCGCGATCGGCGGTATCGACGAAGGAAACGCAATCGACGGGAAGGCCCGCGGAAACGACCGCTTCGCGCAGCGCGAAAACGATTGCCGCGTTGGAATGGAGGGCCTGCGAGCCGCCGCGCAACACGCATGCATTGCCCGACTTCAGGCAAATGCCCGCAGCATCGGCCGTGACGTTCGGGCGCGCCTCATACACCATGGCGACAACGCCCAGCGGCACGCTCACGCGCGTAAGTTCGATGCCGCCTTCGATTTCGCGGCGCTCGAGCACGCGGCCCAACGGGTCAGGCAGGCCGGCGAGCGATTCAAGGGCATCGGCCATGGCATTGATGCGGCCTTCATCTAAAGAAAGCCTATCGAGCAAGCCAGACGACATGCCGGCAGCTTTGCCAGCTTCCATATCGACCTTGTTGCCCGCGAGAATGTCGGCCATATTGCCCCGAAGCGAAGCAGACATGGCGAAAAGCGCCTGGTTGCGAACCTTTTCTGAAGCGCGCCCCACCGCATGCGAAGCCGCTTGCGCGCGAAGCGCAATATCACGAACCGACTCTTCGATTGAGGTCATCATTGTCTCCAATCGCACGACCTGAGCGGACTGGGCTCGACATGCGCTTCCGCTTCGGGCAGTCCTGCTCGCGGCGAAGGCGCCACTGGCGCCTTCTGCTCGTGCGGAATCTATCGGAATCGCACGCCAAGCCCAGTCCGCAGCAACGTTATTCAGAAAACACCTGGCAGCCGCCTCGTATGGGGGATGCGGATCCGATAGATTCCGCACGTTGAAATGCCCAGTGGGCATTTCAATCCCACAATTCTGCGCCCGAGCGGGCGCGTTGCCGCTCGGCAAAGCCGAGGCGGCAACTGCGAGCCAGGACTGACCGAAGCGGAGCCGCATTCCCCATACGAGGCGGCCTTGATTGCCTACTCGAACAAGATTAGTTCATCGCGATGAACAGCGACGTCGGCTTTCCCCGAACGCATCGATTCGGCCGAGCAGCGCGCAAGGCCGCGCGCAATCACGAAACCGGCCTCATCAACCACATCGACCACATCTTCCGCTTCGAACTCGCCCTCGACGTTCTTCACACCCACAGCAAGCAACGAAGCACCGTCTTCGACGATAGCGCGAGCAGCACCCGCATCGACAAGCAGCGTGCCTTTCACCGAATCGCCAAGAGCGATCCAAAGCTTGCGCGGCGTGATTTCATGCGGAACGTCGGCACCCGTAAACAGCGTGCCAATTGGGTCGTCGGCAAGCGAGCGCACCACGGCATCTTCGGCGCGGCCGCTGCAAATGACGAGCGGAATGCCCGCCGCGCCAAGCACACGCGCGCTCGTAAGTTTGGTGACCATGCCGCCCGAGCCAACAGCGCTGCCTGCGCCCGACGCGCCGGCAAGAATTTCGGGCGTAATGCGATCGACGCGCTTGATGAGCTGAGCCGACGGGTCGGTTTTGGGGTTCGACGTATACAGGCCATCGATGTCGCTCAGAATAACGACGCGGTCGGCGTTCGCAAGGCACGCAACAAGCGCCGCAAGCGTGTCGTTGTCGCCGAACTTAATCTGCTCGACCGATACCGTGTCATTTTCGTTCACAATAGGCACAGCATTCAATTCCATGAGGCGGCGGAACGTGTCGCGCGCATGCAGGTACGCATTTCGATCGGCGGTATCGCGACGCGTGAGCAGCACGAGCGACGTGAGCATGCCATACGGAGAAAATACTTGGTCATAAGCCGCAAGAAGCGCGCGTTGCCCAACGCTTGCCGCAGCCTGCACGGTGGGCATGTCGTCGGGGCGGCGCAGCGGCAGGCCCAACGCCTCAAGGCCGCACGGGATGGCGCCAGAGCTTACGATAATCACACGCCAGCCCTCGCGACGAACGCGCGCCACCTGATGCGCCAAATCGGCGAGATAAGCGCGGTCGCACTTTCCCTCGTCGTCGGTCAGCGTATTCGAGCCGATTTTAATAACGGCGGTCTTGTACGCCTTCGCGTTTGCGGAAGTTTCTGCAGCCATGCCCATCACGCCTTCACTATGCTAATCGTCGAGTTCGGCGAAGATATCTTCGGTCGACTCGGCCGTCTCGAACTCAAACGCTCGGCCCAGAATGCGAATCTCGTCGCCATTCACTGCACCCGCCTTGAGCAGTTCCTTTTCCAGGCCCAAGCGATTGAAGCGATGCTGCAAGAACGACAGCGCCTCGTCGTTTTCCCAGTCGGTTTGCACAACCATGCGCTCGATTTGCACGCCTTCCACACGGAAGATGCCATCGGAAAGCTTGCGCACAGTATATTTGCGGTCGCGCTGTTCGCGCTTGTGCTGCCAAACCTGGTCGTACTGGACCTCACCCTCCTGGGCTTCTTTGGCAGCGCTGCGCAGCTCGAATACCTTGTCGGCGATGGCGTGGATAAGTGAATCGACGCCCTTGCCCGTAAGGGCGGAAATCTCGAACACGCGCGAAGCCTCGTCGACGCCATCGGCGAATTCATTGCCGTTCGCGGCAGCGATGGCGTCTTTGCGCACTTCTTCCTTCAAGCGGCGCACAGCGTCTTCGGTGCCGGGAACGTCGACTTTGTTGGCAACCACGATGCGGGGGCGCTGCGCCAATTCATCGGCGTACATCGCAAGCTCGTTGTTGATGATGCGGTAATCTTCTACCGGATCGCGGCCTTCATAGCCGCCCGTCATGTCAACGACATGCACGATGAGTGCAGTGCGCTCGATATGGCGCAGGAATTCATGGCCCAAGCCCTTGCCCTGGTGAGCGCCTTCGATAAGGCCCGGAATGTCAGCCACGACGAAGTTGTGCTCGTCGCCCTGCACAACGCCCAGGTTCGGAACAAGCGTGGTGAACGGGTAATCGGCGATTTTGGGGCGCGCGGCGCTCATGCGGGCGATGAGCGAGCTTTTGCCCGCGGAAGGCACGCCAACGAGCGCAGCGTCGGCCATGAGCTTCATCTCGAGCTCGATCCAGCACTCCTGCGCGGGTTCGCCCAGCTCAGCGAACGCGGGAGCACGGCGCGTGGAGGTCACGAAATGGATGTTGCCGCGACCGCCATGGCCGCCTTCCGCGACGATGACGCGCTCGCCGTCATGCGTAAGGTCGGCGATAAGCTCGCCGGTTTCCTTTTTCTCTTCGGAATATTCATGCACCACCGTGCCCACAGGAACCTTCAGAATAAGATCGTCACCCGTGGCGCCATGCATGCGCTTGCCCATGCCGTGGGTGCCGCGCGTTGCCTTGAAATGATGTTTGAAGCGGTAGTCGAGCAGCGACGAGACCGACTGGTCGGCCTCGAGCACGACGTTGCCGCCATGGCCGCCGTCGCCGCCGTCGGGGCCGCCCTTGGGAACATGGGCCTCGCGGCGGAAGCTCAAGCAGCCCGCGCCGCCGTCGCCGCCCTTCACGTAAATGCGTACTTTGTCTACGAACATAGCGTTCCTATCGATATCGTTGGGGCATATCGCCGCCTGCGCGCCGCTTGCCCAAGCCTATGTCGCGCCGCATGGGACGCCCAATGAATTGAGGCTTTTGCGCCGCGCTTCCTTGCAAGAAAATAACGTGTTCTCGAATTATACGCATGCACCTGCGCCAATACGGCGCACACACCTCAAATACGGAAAAAGCCCGCCGCAAAAGCGACGAGCTTTTTCCTCCCCTTATGAAACCCCTCTGGTTGCGTGAGGCTATTCAGCGCTCTCGGTGGTCAGAGGACGAACATGCACAAAGCGGCGATAGCCCTTGTTGCGGCGGGTGCTCTTCGTGAATTCCACGGTGCCCTCGCACAGTGCGAACAGGGTGTCGTCTTTGCCACGACCGACGTTCTCGCCGGGATGGAAGTGGGTGCCACGCTGGCGAACGATGATGTTGCCGGTGATGACGTGCTCGCCACCGAAGCGCTTCACGCCAAGTCGCTGGGAATGAGAGTCGCGGCCGTTACGGGTGGAGCCAAGACCTTTTTTATGAGCCATGAGTAATCTACCTACCTTCTAAACTAACTAGCCGATGCTCTCGATCTTCAGACGAGTGTGGAGCTGGCGATGGCCGCGCAGCTTCTTGTAGTTCTTGCGCTTCTTGAACTTGAAGACGAGGACCTTGTCGCCCTTGAACTGATCAACGATGGTAGCAACAACCTTGGTCTTGCCAGCCTCAGCCGGATCGGCAACAACCTTGGTGCCGTCGACAACAGCGATAGCCTGCAGCTCAACCTTGTCGCCAATTTCGCCCTGAAGCTTCTCGGTGACGAGGATGTCGCCAGCAGCAACCTTGTACTGCTTGCCACCAGTCTTAACGATAGCGTACATGTATGTTTCTCCTTGGTTTTGCGAGGCTCACACGAACCTCTACGTTTACTTCGCTTGCCGTTTGTACAGCGCACGTGAGCGGTGGGAAACGGTTACCGCCAAGTCGCGCCAATACAGCAAACTCCGCTATTATACGCCGCGAAAATCGTTTGACAAGAGGGGTTTTATGGACTCGCCACAAGTTTTCCTCTTCTCTCCGGCGAAAGCCGAGTGAAGCCCCATTTGGGACCACGGCTCGCTACCGCTTCGCCCTGCGGGCTTCGCTATGCGCTCGCCTGGCTGCGCTTAACATTAAACGAAAACCATGCTTGAGCGCAGACGGTCCCAAATGGGGCTTCACTCGACTTTCGCAGGCGAGGGCGGCTGCGGGGCTGATAGAGGGCGTCGGTGTTCAAATTTGCCCTTCATTTCAAAGCTAAACACCGCCAAGCAGGCGCATAGCGAGCGCAGCGAGCGATAGCCTGCTGTGCCCTCTATCGGGCCCGCGGCCGCCCTCGCCTGCCCCTCGCGCCGCTTCAGCCAAACAACGGCTAGTGCGCTTCGGCCCAGTTCTCGCCGCTGCTCACTTCGGCAATCAGCGGAACCTTGAGCTCCACAACCGAATCCATGACGCTTGCAACCATTTCAGACAGGCGCTCCACCTCGTCCGCCGGCACGCTGAAGTCGAGTTCGTCGTGCACCTGCAGCATGAGTTTCGCCTCAAAGCCGTCAGCGACCAAGCGGCGCTCAACCTCGTTCATGGCGAGCTTGATGATATCGGCCGCGCTGCCTTGCATGGGATGGTTCATCGCCGTGCGCTCGCCGAAGCTGCGCTGCATTTTGTTGCTCGCCTTCAGCTCGGGAATATGGCGCTTGCGGCCGAACATCGTGGTCGCGAACCCGCATTCCTTCGCCTCTTCAACCGTCTCGTCGAGGTAGGCGCGCACGCGCGGATAGGCCTCGAAATAACGGTCAATCATATCTTGAGCCTCTTTGAAACCGATTCCCAGGCTTTGGGCCAAGCCGAACGCCTGCTGGCCATAGACGATGCCGAAGTTCACGGCCTTCGCGCGACTGCGCAGCTGCGGGGTGACCTCTTCCACGGGAATGCCGAACACGCGCGCCGCGGTGTTGGCATGGAAGTCGGCGCCCGAGCAGAACGCATCGATCAGGTGCGCGTCACCCGACAGATGCGCGAGCAGGCGAAGCTCGATTTGCGAGTAGTCGGCCGAAACGAACACGTCGCCCTCGCGCAGGGGCACGAAGCAAGCACGCACGCGGCGGCCGAAATCGGTGCGCACGGGAATATTCTGCAGGTTCGGATCGCTCGACGACAAACGGCCCGTAGTGGTGACCGTTTGGTTGAAGCTCGTGTGCACCAAGCCGTCGATGCGACGCATGCGCGGCAGAGCGTCGAGGTAGGTGGACTTCATTTTCGCGAGCTCGCGATAGCGCAACACCTTGGCCGCGATGGGATGCACATCCACGAGCTTGCCGAGCGTTTTTGCGTCGGTGGAATAGCCGCGCGAGTTCTTCTTGCCCGCCGGCAACTCGAGCACTTCAAACAGAATATGGCCGAGCTGCTTGGGCGAATCGACGTTGAATTCCTCACCCGCAAGCTCATGAATCTCGGCACGCAGCCCCTCGAGCTCGGTCGTGGTTTCCTGCGCCATACAGGCGAGCTTGTCGACATCGATGCGCGCGCCCACGCGTTCCATTTGCGCGAGCGTCGAGACGAGCGGCAAATCGATGCGCTCGTATACCTCGAGCGAGCCGTCACGCTCGAGCGCCTCGCGCAGCGCATCGGTCAAACGGTGCGCGACGAGGGCATGTGTCGCAGCCTGCGCTCGCTCGTCTTCGCTCTCGGGCAAAGCCGCACCCAAATACGCGTCGCACAACGAGCTGTATTCATATTTCGTGACATTGGAATTCAGCAGGTATGCGGCCAAACCAATGTCGAAGAAGCGCGCCGCATGCATCTCAGATGCATCGACGAGCGCCGCTTCCGCGGAATCGACTGGATAGATTTCCTGCAGCGCGCGCTTGCAATCGAGCGCGCAGAAATGGCCCGAACGCACGATTTCCGCAAACGTCTCGTGGGCATCTTCGCCCTCAAACATGAGCACCGAATCGGGCAGGCCGACGAACAGGCGGTGTGGCTCGGCAAACAGGCTTTCCTGCGCCTCAACGAGGAATTCCACGCCCAAGCACACGTCATGCTCCATGGCGGTTTTCAACGCGTCGTGCGCGTAGTCGCCCACGACAGGCGCCAAGCTGGGCAGCTCGAGCGCGGCGGGCGCGGCAAGCGATTCGTCGACGCCGGCAAGGGCGAGTACCTTGGCCAAATGGGCATTGAAGCGCACCTCGCCAAAAGCCTCGGCGACCTTCGCGCTGTCGAAATCGGGGAATATCACGCCCTCCAAATCGAGGTCGAACTCCACATCGCGCACGATGGTCGCCACGCGGCGGCTCGTGTACGCGTCGTCCTTGTGTTCAGTAAGGTTTTGCAGCTGCTTGCCCTTGAGCTTGTCGAGGTTGTCGTAGATGCCGTCGATGCTGCCGTAGTTCTGCAGAAGCTTCGCGGCGGTCTTGTCGCCAATGCCGGGCACGCCGGGAATGTTGTCTGACGAATCGCCCTTCAGGCCCAAGAAGTCAGGGAACTGCGCGGGCGTCACGCCATAGCGCTCCTCGACCTCGGCGGGACCGTAAATCGCGACATCGGTGATGCCTTTTTTCGTGGTAACCACATGCGTGCGATCGGTCACGAGCTGGTAGACGTCTTTATCGCCGCTCACGAGCAGGGTTTCATATCCCAGCTCTTCGTCGCGGGCCGACACCGTGCCCAGCACGTCATCGCCTTCCCAACCCTTCACGCGAATGACGGGCACGTTCATCGATTCGAGCAAATGCTCGATGACGGGGAATTGCGCCTTGAGCTCAGCATCCATCGGCGGGCGCTGGGCCTTGTACTGCTCGAGCGCCTCCATGCGGAATGCCGGACGTCCGGCATCAAACGCGCATACCACAGCATCGGGGCGAGCCATTTCATAGAATTTCAGGAACATGGATAGAAAGCCGAACGCGGCATTTGTGGGCGTGCCATCGGGCGCGTTCATCGTGGCCGGCACCGCGTGGTATGCGCGATGCATGAGCGAATTGCCGTCGATTACGGCGATTTTCTTTGGCATAATACGTCCTTCGACCGGTTTCGGCTGCTTGTGCCGCGCACGTTGGCGGCATGAGGTTGTACTTCATAAAGTATAGCCCGTGCGGCCCCTCGAAATCGAGAAGCACCCACAACGCGCAGAAACGCGCCCAACGCCCAAGCGAAGGCATGCGCACTCGTCGCTTCCTTCAAGCCCCGACTTGGAAGAAACGGAGCCACCTATGCTCGCCTTACATATATCACTGCCCATCGCATGCTTTTTTCTCGCGTGCGCAGCCCTGCTCGCATTCGCCCTGGCGTTTCGCTCGCAGCTGCGTGAGCGGTTCGCAAGAGTGCTCGGCCGCGCGCGCCCCATCGTAACCATCGCATGCGTGCCCATAGGCTTTTGGCTGATGGAGGCGCCGTACAACACCATATTGAACCAGATGAGAATCCAATGGATGGTTTTAGGCCTCGTGGTTTTGGCGTTCATATACGCCGTGGTGTACTTCCTTGGACAGCGCACGAAGGGCGCCATGGTCGCGTTTCTTGTGGCATGCTTCGTAAGCGGCGTAGCCAACCATTTCGTCGCGCAGTTCAAAGGCCAGCCTGTTCTGCCTTCCGATGTGCTCGCCATTCACACCGCGGCGTCGGTCGGCGGCGGCTACGAATATGCCATCGACAACACGCTCGCATTCTGCATCGCCGTGATGCTCGCCGCATTCGCGGCAATTGCCGTTGTGCCGAGCGCCTTGCACACGCGGAAAGCCGCCATCGCGAACACCGCCCTTGGTGCCTCAGCCCTTGCTGTGTGCTGCGTCGGTTTCTCGACGATCAACATCGAAAACGACTTGAACGTCAACGTCGACGTGTGGAGCAGCCTCGATTCCTATCAGGCGCAAGGGTCGCTTTTGTGCTTCGCGCAGCGTGCCCAAAAGATCTCGCCGCACGAACCCGAAGGCTATTCCGGAACGCGCGCCGCCGAGCTTCGCAGCCAAAAGGCCATGACGGAAACCGTCGATGAGCTCATCGATGACCCGCATGTGGTAAGCGCCGCAGAAGCCACCGACCCCGACGTGCGCCCCACCATCATCGCCATCATGAACGAAACGTATTCCGACATTTCGACGTATCCGCAGCTGGAGGAAAGCTACGACGGCCCCATTCCCTTCTCGACGTATGAGGGAACCATTGCCACGGGCGATGTCTATGTGTCGGCGATGGGCGGCGGCACGTGCAACAGCGAGTTCGAGTTCCTCACGGGATCGAGCATGGGCCTTTTGGGGCCGGGCGTGTACCCCTATATGCTCTATAACCTCGAAGGCGTTGACAACATGGCGTCGTATTTGAAATCGATCGGCTATGCCACGAGCGCCATCCACCCCGCCGACGCGCAGAACTGGCGCCGCGATCGCGTGTACGAACAGCTCGGCTTCGACGAGTTCTTCGACATCACGAGCTTCGATGGCGCCGAATATTTCCGCGCCATGGTGTCGGATGGTGCGACCTACGACAAAATCCTGCAAATCATGGATGAAGGCGAAGGGCCGCAGTTCATCTTCGACGTGACCATCGCCAACCACGGCGGCTATGACACGGGAACGATTGCGGAAGAAGACATGATGCGCATCGACATGAACGGCGAGGAATCGACCGAGGTCAATGAATACGTGACGGCAATCGCGCGCGCCGATGCCGATTTGGCGGCATTTCTGGCGAAGCTTGCCCAGCGCGAAGAGCCCATTGTGGTCGTGCTGTTCGGCGACCACCAGCCAGGATTCGTCGAGCAACTCGCACCTACGGGCGATTCCGACGAAGAGCCCACCTTCGACGATGCGCAGCAGCGCTACGTGACCCCTTACATGCTGTGGACGAACGACGAGCAACTTTCGCGCCATGTGCGGCACGGCGGCGACACGAGCCTGAACTATCTGGCAGCCACTACCCTGAAAGCGGCCGGTTTGCCGCTCAACGAGTACTTCGCATTCCTTTATGCCACGAAGCAATCGCTGCCAGCGATTAATCTAAACGGCTATATGGACGCGGAAGGCGTATGGCACTGGAACGACGATGTCGACAGTTCTTCTGCCGAAGCGGTTGCCGATTTGGCAATCGTGCAGCATCAAAACCTCTTCGACAACAAGCAGTAGCACGAGCAGCAACACGAACAAGGGCTCCCTAGTTGGGAGCCCTTTTGCTTGCAACGATGGCCGCGTTAGCGCAGGGCCGGAATATATAAAAGCCCCAGCAAAAGCCCCTTCCACGGAATCGAAAGATGGCACCTTGCGCGCCCCAAACGCAAAACAAGCCGCTCCGAAGAGCGGCTTGCGGGCGACAGAGTGAACTACCTGAGGTTATTTCTTCAGGTCGTCGAGGCTTGCGGCCTTGCCACCGTAAAGGGCCATGGCCTCAAAGTGGATCTTGGCAACGCCAACGAGGTCGGTGCCGTTTTCCTCGTTGTAGTTGTCGAGGTAGGGCTGGTGCTGGAAGTAGTTAGCGTCGAGGCTGCCGTCAGACAGGGCGACGTTGGGCTGCACGTAGTCGGTGAATTCAACGACCTCGAGCGTCCAACCCTTAGCAGCGAGCAGGTCTTTCGCGGCATTCAGAATCTCGGCGTGAGGCGTGGGCGAAGCGCCAACCTTGATGGTGGTGTCGTCGCCGGTGGCCTGCGGAATGTCGTCAACGACGGTGAACACGGGCACGACGGTGCCAGAATAGGTGCTCGTGATGAAGTCGGAAACCTTCTGGCTCTGCAACGCAGCGAGCAAAGCTTCGGTCTTGGCAGACTTCTCGTCGCCGGAGCGAACGGCAACGACGTTGCCGTATTCCTGAGCGGCCTGGGAGTCGGCGCCCTCAGCAGCGAACACGGTCGACGGGTCAAGGCCCGCGCCCAGGGCGTAGTTGCCGTTGATCACCGCAGCGTCAACATCAGAAAGTGTGCGGGGAACGCTCGCGGCTTCCGTTTCGACGAACTGGATGTTATAGGGGTTTTCCTTGATGTCGTTGGTGGTAGCCGTAAGGCCCGCACCATCGTTGAGCGTGAGCAAGCCCTCGTCCTGCAGCAGCAGAAGCGCGCGAGCCTCGTTGGTAGCGTCGGACGGAACGGCAATTTGATGCTGCGAGGACGAAGACCCGCAGCCGGCGAGTGCCACGGCGAGCACGCCCGTGGCGGCGGCGCATGCAGCGATGCGCACAACGTTTTTCAGGTTCATAGCGAAACCCTTTCCTTCTTGCAAGCCAAACGACTCGCACCTTCGAAGCGCCTGGGCGCTTCCCTTCCCTATTCAAATTCCCTAAAGGAAATGAACGCAATATGGGTGCACGAACCCAAGGCCAGCATGTGACCTGGGGAAACTATGCGAAAAAATGATTAGCGAACGCGGTGGTCGATCTTGCGGGCGATGGCCGAGCAAATGCTCTGCGCGATTTGCACGATGATTACGCACAGCACGATGGCCACGACCATGACGTCGTCTTGGTAGCGCTGGTAGCCATAGCGAATGGCGATATCGCCAATGCCGCCCGCGCCCACCGTGCCAGCCATGGCCACGAAGCCGAACAGCGTAATGAACGTGATGGACAGGCCGCGCACCAAAGACGGCATGCTTTCGGGCAGAAGCACCTTGCTGATGATTTGCCAGGTGCTCGCGCCAAAGCTTTGCGCAGCTTCGACGAGGCCGCCGTCGATTTCGGCGAGGCTTTGCTCGACCATGCGCGCAACGAAGGGCGCAGCCGACACGGTGAGCGGCACGATAGCCGCGCCCACGCCAAGCGAAGTGCCTACGATGGCGCGCGTGAACGGAATCATGAACACGATAAGGATGATGAACGGAATGGAACGCATAATGTTCACTATCCAACCAAGCACGCTGTTGAAGATGCGATGCGGATGCAGGCCGCCCGGCTCGGTCAAAACGAGCAGAACGCCCACAGGGATGCCAATGACGTACGCGAACAGCGTCGAGAGCACGGTCATGACGATGGCGTCCCACGTGCCCTGAGCCATAAGGGCGCCATACTGAGCGATGAATGCGTTGATCGCCTCCATTAGTTGCCCCCTTTCGCGCACGTGAAGCCCTGGTCGGCCTCAATGAGCAGGCGCGTTGCGGCGCTCTGCGGATTGCCGAACACATCGGCGGTTTTGCCTTGCTCGGCAATGCTGCCGGCCTCAATGACGGCTACCTTGTTGCAAATTTGCTCGGCAACCGAAAGGGAGTGCGTGATAACGACCATGGTGACGCCAAGCTCTTTGTTGATATCGCGCAGAAGGCCTAGGATCGAGTGCGTCGTAAGCGTGTCGAGCGCACTCGTGGCTTCGTCGCACAGCATGATCTTCGGGTTCGAAGCAAGGGCGCGCGCAATGGCGACGCGCTGCTGCTGGCCGCCCGAAAGCTGGCTGGGGTAATTATTCGCCTTGCCGGAAAGCCCCACGAGTTCGAGAAGTTCGAGCGCGCGAGCTTCGGCCTGCTTCTTCGGCGTGCCATGCAGTTCGAGCGGGAACGTGACGTTGCGCAGCACCGTGCGCTGGGCGAACAGGCTGAAATTCTGGAAAATCATGCCAATGGACTGGCGCAAATCGATGAGCTGCTTGCCGGAATAGTCGGTCACATCGGAGCCATCGATGAGCACGCGGCCCGCCGTGGGACGCTCGAGCAGGTTGATGCAGCGAACGAGCGTCGACTTGCCCGCGCCCGACTGGCCGATGATGCCGAACACGTCGCCCGGCTCAACATGCAAGTTGATATCGCGCAGCGCCTCGTGCGCGCCGGCAGAACCGACATAGGTTTTCGAAAGGTGGTCTAAAACAATCATGATGCCTCAATAAAGAGATAGAAAATGGAGCAGTTCCGCAAGATATGCGCGGCTGGGCCGCGGGCGTTACGCCTGAGTGTCAGCGCACGAACGCAGGCACCCAGGCTTGGGCATCTCGCATGCGTTCATGGCCATGATATGTGCGGAAATCGTATTCATAGCTGCGTATACTACCTGATGGATTGAAGGCGTCAATAAAAATCGCCCGCTTTTTCGACGGGCGATTCTTGGAATAATCGATGATTCGCTATCTGTTTTGTAGATAGCCCATATAACTGCAGTTGAGAACGCTATTTTAAGACCGGCTTCGAGGACGGGTACAGCTCGTCGTAGCGCTCAAGGTAGGGGTTGTTGCCGCTTACGTAGTTCGCCGACAATGCCGCGAGAATCTCGTCTTGGTGTTCCGAGGGAACTTCGTACTGCACGCTTACCGCCCACGCGTCGGTCAACGACGTAATGCGGCCGATCTGGCAATCGTAGAGCTCAATCAGGTTGGCGGCATCGGCCGCGTACGGCGAGCTGTTGGAAACCTTCAGGTTCTCAATTTCGGCTTTGGCGGCCTCAAGATCGCTCTTCACCTTTTCGGCCGTCGCCTGCGACGCCTGACGCTTGTTCATGTCGCGCGCAATGTACCAGCTATTGAAATCGTCAACGCAGCTCACAATTCGATTGCTGTAGCCATCAAGCGCCGAATACTCGCTCGACAGCGTTTGGAAAATTTGCTCCTCGGTCGGCGTCGACTGCTCGCGTGCAAGCGCCTCGGCCTCGGCAGAAGCCTTCGCGGCATCGTCACCTGCCTTGGTTTCGGGTTTCTCGCCCTCCTCGGAAGAAGCCGCTGGAGTTTCCTGATGCGTTTGGGCCTGCCGTTGGGAAGCATCTTGGCCTGCTTGCCCGCCGAAGCGAACATAGGCAAGCACGCATGCCGCAATTACGAGAACCGCGATCACGCAGCACAGGGCGATGAAAATGCGCTTGCGTTTTCGCTCCCGCAAATCGGGCCTATCAAGGCCGAAATGCTTAGGCTGCGCATCGCTTGGCAGCACGAGCGTATCGGTTCCGTCAAAGCTGATGGGACCAGGCTTGGCAGCAGCCGCCTGAGCCTCGCGAGGAATCACGGGCACCGCTTCGTGTTCGTCGTCGAAATCGAATACGGCAGCCGGCTTGGGCGCGGCATCGGAAGGCCCCTCGCTGGAAGGGGCAGGTTTGGACGCGTCGGCTTCGGCAGGCTCGGCCGCATCGGCCTCGGCGACCTTTGCCGCATCGGCCTCGGCGTCAACTTCGCCTTCCGCATGGTCGCGCTCGGAATCGGTGCCGCACGCAGGCTGCTCGCCAGATGCATCGTCCGATTCAGCAGGTTCGACGCCTTCGGCCGCCGCATCGCCCTTGAGCATTTCCACATCCGCTTCGCCACCAGCCACTTCGGCCCGCAACGCGTCCGAAGGCTCGTCATCTTCCGCAACCTCAATCGCCTCATCGGCGAAAGCTTCTTCTGATTCGCAGGCCTCTTCAGATTCAGAGGCATCGGTCGCATCGGTGGCATCGACCTCAGACGCCTCAGAAGAAGCCTCAGTCTCAACCTCTTCATCGGCATCGAACGAATCCGCAGCGTCGGCGGAGCCTGCTTGTTCAGTTGCCGCGAAACGCGCTTCGGCGTCATGATCGCTTACCTTCTCGAAAGCGCCCGAAGCGCCGCGATCGGCCGCCGGCCCGCAGACATCTCCCACCTCAGGCACGGCGATGATTTCGGGGGCTTCGACGACCTCGGGAATCTCGAGGGAAGTCGTCTTCGCTCCGCCGAAATGCGCCGCAGAAGCACTGGCCAGGCTGGGCTTAGCATGCGTGGGCTCGTCGTCGCCCGGCAAGCTATCGCGGAGCTTGAGCGCCTCGAGGGTACCCAAGTCGAGCTTGGTGGTTTTGCTGGCGGGAATGGGATTGCCGCCCACGATGTCGAGCCCACGCATGGGGTCGCTGTCGCCTTTGCCGGTGACCCTCACGCTCTCGAGCACGCGCGCGCCACATTCAGCGCAATAGCGCGCGCCCGGCTCGAGCGGCTCGCCGCACCACGAACAGTACTTCGCCATGGCCTACATGCCTTCCCCATAGCCGAAACGACGAATCTGGTTCAAGTCGCGACGCCAGTTCTTCTTCACCTTCACCTGCATGTCGAGGAATACCTTGCAGCCGAGCATTTGCTCAAGGTCGCGGCGGGCTTCGATGCCGACCTTCTTGATGGCCTCGCCACCCTTGCCGATGATGATGCCCTTCTGGCTGTCGCGCTCAACGTAGACGTTCGCGAAAATGCGATACATGTCTTTCTTGCGGTCGTAGGTCATTTGATCGGCCACAACGCCAATGGAGTGAGGAACCTCGTCACGATAGCTGCGCAGGATTTTCTCGCGAATGAACTCGGCAACGAGCACCTCGAAGGGCTGGTCGGTGTCCATGTCTTCGGGGAACCACTTCGGGCCTTCAGGCAGCCATTTCGCAACGGCCTGTACGAAACCTTCAACGTTGAAGCCGTTCTTGGAAGAAAGCACCACTTCATCGTCCCAGGTGCCCAAAGCGCGAGCCGCCTCGAGCTGCTGGATGGCGGTTTCTTTGCTCACGAGGTCGGCCTTGGTAATCACGAGAATCTTGCGAGCGCCGCGCACTTCGCGCACCTGACGGGCAACCCACTCGTCACCTGTGCCAACCGGCTTGCTCGCGTCGACGAGGAACGCCACCACGTCGACATCTTCCATGGCCTTAATGGCAGAGGTGTTGAGTTCCTCGCCCAGCGCGTCGTGAGGCTTGTGCATGCCCGGCGTGTCGACCATGATCATTTGCATGTCTTCACGAGTGACGATAGCGCGGAAGCGGTGGCGGGTGGTTTGCGCGGTGTTCGAGGTAATGGCAACCTTATGCCCCACCACGGCGTTGATAAGGGTAGATTTGCCGGCGTTCGGGCGGCCTACCAAGGTGACGAATCCACTGCGGAATTCTTCGGTCATGAATGACTCTCTTTCTCTCATCGACGAACAGCTCAGTTCGCGGCTTTATGGTTATGCATATTGTACTGGGGAATTTACGCGTTGGGTATACCTTCCGCAACAAGTCCCGACTCGCACGAAAGCCACATTAAGTGGCTTTCGGCTCGTGCGGAAAAGTTGCTCCAGGCATGCCCAACGCGAAAATTCTATGCCTCGACAAGAATAAGAAAATGCGAGAGCCTATCCACGATGATCCCGATGACACCTCGCTCGCTCGCTGCGCGGCGGTTTGGCGAGAGCCGTCCGCACGAGCCGAACAGCCCAGTGGGCTGTTCGTGCGAGCTCAGGTATCTGCCCTCGACGAATTGTCGCGCAGCGAGCCGACGGCTTTCAGTCGATAAAGCCAGAGCAAGAAGGGCTAACGAGTTTCGACGGCCCTTTCGTAGGCTTCTACGATTCGTGCGACGAGGTTGTGTCGCACCACGTCGCGTCCGGTAAGGTCGCGAAAGGCGATGTCTTCGACGCCTTCAAGAATGCGGCGCACGCCCTTGAGGCCGGAATAGCCGTGCGGCAGGTCGACCTGGGTCACGTCGCCCGTGATAACCATTTTCGAGTTGAAGCCCAAACGCGTAAGGAACATCTTCATTTGCTCAGGCGTGGTGTTTTGCGCTTCGTCGAGAATGATGAAGCTATCGTTGAACGTGCGACCGCGCATGAATGCGAGCGGCGCAATTTCGATAACCCCGCCTTCAATGAGTTCGCGAGCACGTTCCATATCGGTCATATCAAACAGCGCATCGTAGAGCGGGCGAATGTAGGGATCGACTTTCTCGGTAAGCGTGCCTGGCAGAAAACCCAGGTTCTCGCCCGCCTCAACCACAGGGCGCGTGAGAATGATGCGATTAACTTCCTTGCGCTTGAGCGCGGCCACCGCCATAGCCATTGCCAAATAGGTTTTGCCTGTGCCTGCAGGACCAATACCGAACGTTACCGTGTTTTCGCGAATCGCGTCGACATAGCGCTTCTGGCCCGCGGTTTTCGGACGAATCGCGCGTCCGCGATACGTGAGCAGAATATCTTCGCGCAAAATGCTCGGCGCGAATTCGCCCTGCCGCAAAAGTTCGACGGCGCGGCGCGCGTCATCGATCGTCGGGTCGCTTCCCGCGGCGGCCATTTTAATGAAATCGCTGAACAGAGCCGTGAGGCTTTGCACTTCCGCGGCATCGCCCGAAAGCGCAATGGTATCGCCTCGAACCGTGATGCGCGCGGAAAACGCCCGCTTCACCTCACGCAACACGCAATCGGAAGGGCCCACGATTTGCTCCATGCCCACCCGTTCGGGCAGCGTAAGCGTGATTTGCGTTTCGTCGGTCGAGATGGGATCGTTGCTCATGGAAGCCCCTTTGACGTGCATCTGCAGAACGACTTCATTGTATCAAAGCACATCGAGGCGTTTGTAAAGGGCGCTTCAAAACAGGGAGGCTGGGAAAACGACGTGGTACGCAATGGGCACAGCGTGCGTTATCGACGAAATCCAAATAGCACGCGATGCGCGCATTCCACACACAGAGTTTCACGGTCAATCAAGCGATTCCGAAAACGGCGCCGAAGATGCCACTCATCTATCGGCGAAACGCGCGCACATAGGCGCAACTCGGCGGCAAGTGGTCGCCGAAAAGCGCGATGCGCGGGGTAAGGCGGCAGCAACGCCCACACTTGTCAAAACGGTTTTCATAGACGCTGCAGCGGCATGTGGATTCGTTAAGGAACTCGCACGGCGCCGAAAGGTCAACGGCGACGTCGCCATATTCGTCGACCTCTCGCTCGTAGCAGCACATGCCGCAGCAATCGCAGATATCATCCCACGAGCCATCGTGCCATGCGCGCATCGCCGATACGATGCCCTTAATGGTTGTAGACATGGAGCATGCACCTTTCCGTCAAAAAGCGCCGCCCATAAGAGCGGCGCTTCAAAATGAGTCGCTTAATCGCGGGTGAGCTTGCGATGGATGCGGTGCGGCTTGGCGGCCTCTTCGCCCAGGCGCTCAACGCGGTTCTTCTGGTAGCTGTCGAAGTTGCCCTCATGCCAGAACCAGTTGCCGGGATTCTCGTCGGTGCCTTCCCACGCCAGAATATGCGTGGCAATGCGGTCGAGGAACATGCGGTCGTGGCTCGTGACAACCGCGCAGCCCGGGAATTCCATGAGCGCCTCTTCGAGGCTCTCGAGCGTTTCGACGTCGAGGTCGTTGGTGGGCTCGTCGAGCAACAGCAGGTTGCCGCCCTGCTTGAGCGTAAGCGCCAAGTTCAGGCGATTGCGCTCGCCGCCAGAAAGCACGCCAGCGGGCTTCTGCTGGTCAGAACCCTTGAAACCGAATGCCGACACATACGCGCGGCTCGGAACCTCGGTCTCGCCCACCTGCATGTAGTCAAGGCCGTCGGACACGACTTCCCACAACGTTTTGTTGCCGTCAATGCCCTCGCGGTTCTGGTCGACGTACGAGATTTGCACGGTTTCGCCGAGCTTCAGTTCGCCCGAGGTGGGCTGTTCTTTGCCGACGATCATCTTGAACAGCGTCGACTTGCCCACGCCGTTGGGGCCGATAACGCCCACGATGCCGTTGCGCGGCAGGCTGAACGACAAGTCGTCGATGAGCACGCGGCCGTCGAATTCCTTATGCAGGTGCTCGACGTTGAGCACCTCGGCGCCCAGGCGTGGGCCCACGGGAATGTGGATGTCGGTGAAGTCGACCTTCTTGCTTTGCGAAGCTTCGGCCACCATGCGATCGTAGTTTTCCAGACGGGCCTTGTTCTTGGCCTGGCGAGCCTTCGGGGACGAACGCACCCATTCGAGCTCGTTCTGCATGCGCTTGGCAAGTTTCGCGTCGCGCTGGCCCTGGGCGGCCATACGGGCGGCCTTGGTCTCGAGGTACGTGGAGTAGTTGCCCTTGTAGGGGTACAAGCTGCCGCGGTCGACCTCGCAAATCCACTCGGCAACGTTGTCGAGGAAGTAGCGGTCGTGCGTCACGGCGAGCACGGCGCCCTGGTAGCGATGCAGGAATTGTTCAAGCCACAGAACCGACTCGGCGTCGAGGTGGTTGGTGGGCTCGTCGAGCAGCAGCAGGTCGGGGGCCTCGAGCAGCAGGCGGCACAGCGCCACGCGACGGCGTTCGCCGCCGGAAAGCACGTTCACCGGCATGTCGGGGTCGGGGCACTGCAGCGCGTCCATAGCCTGGGACAGCTGGCTGTCAAGATCCCAGCCGTTGGCGGCGTCGATGGCTTCCTGCAACTTGCCCATTTCTTCCATAAGCGTGTCGAAGTCGGCATCGGGGTCGGCCATCTCGGCGGAAATCGCGTTGAAGCGGTCGATTTTCGCGAGCACGTCGCCGAATGCCATTTGCACGTTTTCGAGAACGGTCTTGTCCTCGTCAAGCGGCGGCTCCTGCTGCAGAATGCCCACGGAATAGCCCGGGGACAGGCGTGCCTCGCCGTTCGAAACTTCCTCAAGGCCGGCCATGATTTTCAGCAGCGTGGATTTGCCCATGCCGTTCGGGCCCACCACGCCGATTTTCGCGCCGGGATAAAACGACAGCGTAACGTCGTCGAGAATCACCTTGTCGCCGTGCGCTTTGCGCGCCTTGTACATGGTGTAAATGAATTCCGCCATGCGGGACTCCTGTTCGTTGATTGATGCGCTCATATTTGATTGGCTCCGCGCGCAACGCAGCGGAGCCAGGCGAGCTTTTGTACCGAATTCAATTCAGCCATTCTACCAGGTCGCCCGTAAACGCCGCCGCGCGCCCATCAGTTCCCCACGAGCGGACGGAATGCCCAAGCGGAATCGCCGCCACCTGTTAAATGCTCGTAGCATTTAACAGGTTTTCACGGACCTAGCATTCCTCGGGATCAACCCCAAGGCGTTCGGCAATTTCGAGCAACTCGTCGCTCGAGGCAGATTCGATATCCGCAACATCCAACAACGCCGCCGGAAAACCGCCGAACATGGCGGTTCCGCATTCGTCCATCAATCGCTGCCGCAGCGTTTCCTCGTCAACCTCACGCACGATTGTCACTCCTTCTGCCGCAATTCGTCCCCAAGCAAAATGTTGCGCAACAAATTTGCTCCATCCATACCTACAATCATAACAAGACAGCATCACTCGAACAGGGAGCACCATGGCAAACGCCTCACTTGCAAATTACACGAACGAGAGCAGAATCGTTTTCTATCGCTCCCGATTCACCGTAAGCCCCAACAGAAGGGGCGACATTGAAATATGGCCTCAAATCATCAGAACCATTCAGAATTGGCTCGAAGACAAAGAAGATATCCGCGATCAACAGGGGCAGGCAAATCTTTTCTCGCAGCTGTCAGATGACGTGACAAAAATTTCTGAGCTATGCGAAACCACGCAAGCCGAGTGCTATGCCTCCCTAGCGTTTGCAATGGGCGAATTCGAAGCAGAATGCGAGCAAAGCTTCCTTGCCACAAAAGCTCTCATTGACAAAGGACCATATCCAGAATATTGGGCAATGGAGTACATCGAAAAAGACAGCAGCGAGTGGTACCGAAAATGGATAACTAATATAGGAATTAGCGCCGATTCGTCGAATTCATATATCGTAAACGTGCGTGTATCAATTTCTGATGACCCTTCGTTTCTCTTTGAAACCCCACGAATACCGCCCCGCAACACGCCAAGGTTCATTGCAGATATGCTCGACATCCCCGACTGCATAACGAGGGCGGGAAATATCGTCTTATCTTCCGAGCCAAAAATAATAACTGCGGCCACAATTGACGCCTTTATCAACTCGCTCACAAGCGACAACCGCGCAATACCGCTCATCGTTGTATCGGCCATTCGCAATCTCCCTGGGCAATACCCTATCGACGTCAAGTCCTTCGCAAGAAAAATACGCGGATCGGCAGTGGTGTACTGCATTGATAGCTCCAATTATCAAACGAGGAATGCATACCGTCGAGTTTTTGAGCCCGACACCCCTGCATTTGATTATCGAATTAATTCGGGTTGCATGCGCGTGTTCTTCCCGGGGGTCGACCTCAATGACCCAGAGGGGGCCAGAAGACACCACTATTTCACGCAGGATAAATTGGACAAGACGGACGAACGCCAAATTTCGAACGATATTTGCGGGGCGCTCACGCGAATGTACCAACGCAAGCAAAACGAGGCGCTAGACCCTCGAAGCGTCGATGCCTTAATCAACCGTCTTAAGAGAAATGAACTGGTTCAGCGATTTCATGAATTGGAAGCGCAGCGCAAAGAAGAGAGCATCGAACCGGTCAACCTCGCAGGCCTTCATACCGAAGTCGAGCTGAAAAAAGCCATCAAACAGAAGGAGGATGAATATCACGAAAAGCTTGCAAGCAGCGAGAGATTTTACAATGAATATATCGCCGAGCTCGAAAACGATATTAAGCACCTAAGCTCCGATAGCGACACAACCGAACTCCAAAGCCAAATAGAGTCGCTCATCGACGAGCAGCAGCGGCTGAAAAGCACCATTGCCGCAAATCAGCATGCCGTCGCCGAGCTCGAAAGCAGAGCCACGCGCGCCGAAGATGAAGCCGTCACGGCAAAACAGCAATCCGACTTGCTTCGCGTTACCAGGCAATTTCCCAAAACACCATGCGAAGCACTCGAATTCGCAAAACAGGCTTTCCCGAACAGGCTGTTCATACACGAAGAAGCAATCAAAAGCGCTCAAGGGTTTACCTCCAAGGCCACCGATGAGGTGTTCGACATAATGAGGTGCCTCGCGGTTTCGCTATGGCCGAAGTACTTTGAAGATAAAGATAGCGCCACCAAAGCCGGGCTTGAATTCCAGAACGAAACGGGATACGAGGTCACCTTTCACGAATCCAGCACCACGAATAAAGACAATCGGCTTATGAGAGAACGGCAACTGTCCTATGACGGACGAGCCATTGACATCTCGCCCCACATTAAAGGACACAGCGGCAACCGCAACGCTCCTCTTAGGGTACACTTCTGTGTAGACAGAGAAACGCAACTCATCGTAATTGGCCATTGCGGCGCGCATAAAGAGACCGCGGGCACCAAATACCAGCGATAGTATCCAGCGAAAGGATGAACATGGTCACCGGAGAATTGAAAAACAAGGTCGATGGCATTTGGGACATTTTTTGGACCAATGGCGTAACGAACCCACTTACCGCGATTGAACAAATCACGTACCTGATGTTCGTAAAAATTCTCGACGACAACGAGCTCAAGAAAGAATCCATGGCCGCACGACTCGACACGAAGGTCGTTAACCCTATTTTCGACGAGAACCACCAGAATTGCCGCTGGAGCATTTTCCGCAATTACGAACCCCAAGCAATGTTCGATAACATGATTCAGAATGTGTTCCCCTTCATCAAGGGCGACCTTGGCACTGGCAAAGATACGGCCTTCGCAAAATACGTCAAAGACGCAACGTTTCAACTGGGCAATGCGCGCGCTTTAGTTAAAGTCGTCGACAAAATTGAAGAGCTCGACTTGCACAACAAAGACATTATGGGCGACGTGTACGAATACCTGCTATCGAAAATCGCCCAAAGCGGCACGAACGGCCAATTTCGCACGCCGCGCCACATCATCAACATGATGGTTGAGCTTATGCAGCCAACCCCCGATGACACCATTTGCGACCCCGCAATGGGCAGCGCGGGCTTCATTTGCGGCACAGCGCGATACGTAAGCGAGAATTACAAACAAGAACTGTTGAAAAGCGATGCGCGCAAGCATTTTCAAACCACCATGTTCACCGGCAACGATACCGATCAAACCATGCTGCGCATCGGCGCGATGAACCTTATGCTGCACGGCGTTGACGACCCGAACATTCAGCGCCTCGATTCGCTCTCGGAAGACAACACCGTACGCGACGCGTATACGCTGATTATGGCCAATCCGCCGTTCAAAGGAAGCTTGGACAAGGAAACCGTTGCGAAAGACCTGCGCAATGTCGCGGCAACCACCAAAACCGAACTGCTCTTTTTGGCGCTGTTCCTGAAAAGCCTGAAGATTGGCGGACGATGTGCATCAATCGTCCCCGATGGCGTACTTTTCGGTTCGTCAAAGGCGCACAAGGCCATCCGAAAGGGAATTATCGAGAATAACCGCTTGCAAGCGGTAATCTCCATGCCTTCAGGCGTGTTCAAACCCTATGCAGGCGTGTCGACCGCCATTCTAATTTTCACGCGTACCGACAATGGCGGCACCGACAACGTGTGGTTCTACGACATGGAAGCAGATGGCTATAGTCTGGATGATAAACGCTCCGAAGTGAAGGAAAACGATATTCCCGATATCATCGAACGCTTCCATAACCTCAATAAAGAAGCCGACCGCGCACGCACCGAAAAAAGCTTCATGGTGCCAAAGGCGGAAATCGTCGAGAACGATTACGACTTGTCCATCAACAAGTACAAGGAAATCGTTTACGAAAAAATCGAGTACCCCCCGACGAGCGAGATTATCGCCGACATCAAGAAACTGAACGAAGAAATTGCAGCTGGCTTGAAAGAGCTTGAGGCGATGCTGTAATGGCGACAGTTGATCAAATACGTGAATGTACCGATTGCGCCCGTGCATTTCTATACACGGCAAATAAAGTCAACTCCATTGATGATTTTGCTCTTGGTCGCATATACCCCTGCGTCGTAAATGCCGCTTTTTCTTGTGAGCTGTTCGAGAAAGCGATCATTGCAACCGAAGCCCCAGACAGGCATTTCTCAAATGGTCACAGGCTCAAAGATTTATTTAGCATGATATCCCCTACGGGGCAAGCGTTCATACAAGACGCCTATTCACACGCGAACGACGATATCGAGACGTTTGATCAGTTGCTCGACGAGGCGAACGAGGCCTTCATTGAGTGGAGATATGCCTACGAAAAGAATGTTGACATTCATCCGAATGCATTAATTGCATTTGCCGAAGCCCTAAACAACTATCTCAAAACCATTGAGGAATAGAATGGATACACAGAACAGCAAAGCAAATAAGACCATCAAACCCCGATTTAGCGGGGAGATGGTGCAGTTGGGGACCCTTGGGAAAACCCAGAGCGGCGGAACCCCATCGAGCAAACACCCAGAGTATTTTTCTGGGTGTATTCCGTGGATTGGGACAACGGCGCTCAACGGAGGGCTATTGGACGAGCGCAATGCGGTGAAGATGATAACGGAAGAGGCGGTGGCGAAGAGCGCAACCAAAATTGTTCCTGCAGGTTCAATTATGGTTGGCATTCGAGTTGGCGTCGGTAAAGTCGCTATTAACACTATCCCCATGTGCACTAGCCAGGATATCGTATCAATTATTGGCATCGACGAGCGTAAATGGAATAAGGAATATATCTCATTAGCCTTGCAACACAAAGCACCGATTCTTGCCGCGCAAGCTCGAGGAGCTACGATTTCTGGAATAACCTCAAAAAGCCTGAAGGCAATCGCCATTCCCGCTCTTGCTCTTGTTCGTCAAGAAGAAATTGTGTCGCAGATAAGGAATATTGAACAGCAAATTGCTGATGTAAAAAATGAGTTTGCCCAGCTCAACTCTCTCGTCAAATCCCGGTTTATCGAGATGTTTGGGGATTGTCATTGCGAAAAGAAGTCGATTGGCGATTTAGTTTATGAAATGCATATTGGACCGTTCGGCAGCGCGATGAAAAGCGATGCGTTCGTGAGCGAGGAGGAGGCAGCGTGTGTCGTTTACGAGCAGAAACACGCAATAAAGCAATCTATTGATTTGGGTTGGCGCTATGTGGATGCCGCCAAGAAAAGTGAGTTGAAACGTTTTGCGGCTGGCCCAGGAACCATACTTGTCAGTTGCAGAGGAACAATAGGGAAAGTGTTTCAGCTGCCTGACAATGCTCCGATCGGTATCATCCATCCCTCAGTAATGAAAATCGAAATAGACGAGTCTAAGCTCAACGGAGTCTTCTTTTCGTTCTTGCTCGAAAAGCTATTTGCCGAAGCAGAAACGCGCGCAGTGGGTAGTGGCGTTAAAATGGCTATTAAAGCCAAGGATCTTGCTTCGACGGAAATTGAATACCCCCCGATTCAGCTTCAGCAAGAGTTCGCCGCCTTCGTTGCCCAGGTCGACAAACTGAGATTTACAACCGACGGGACCATTGAAATGTTGCGCAACATCTTTCATGCTCTTCGCGACTATAATGAACGGAAGCATCACTCCATTTTCAAGGACGCCATTATGAACTTTGAATTTGTCGCACCGTTTCCCCAATTCCAACAACTCTACAGATATTGCCGCGATGCGGAAGACCTTGCCCTTTCGCGCCCAAGGCTTAGCGTCTCCTCTTCTCGCCAGGCACTCGAATTCGTTGTCGCGACCATTTATCGTTCAATCACCAACGAGGCGCCGAGCGGATCTCTTTTCGACATGATGAATGATTGGCGATTCGTCGACGCCATCGGCGATGAAACATTGCTCACTTCGCTTCACACCGTTCGTAAAATAGGCAACCGCGGCGCACATGGGCAAGCTATAACCGCAAAAGAAGCATGCGATACCCTTGAACAGCTGCAATTCGTTATCGGAGAATTCCTTTTGGGCCTCCAAGTCGTAGACGACTACCCACCCTTTGAGTCGCCCCTCTCTAAAACGAGCGAAAAATCCATCGCGTCCACCAGCGTTCCGCATGAGACCGCACAGAGCGCAGCCTCGGTCGCACCGGCAGATAATATCAATCGACCCACTAAGGAAGATATCGTCCAAGACACGAACGAGGCAGTTGCAACCTTCGGCGACAAACTTCGCAAAACCCATTTCTGCACGAGTAAGAAGCGAAACGAATCCGAAAACCGACAACTTTACGTGCGAGCATCGCTCGCCGAAGCCGGGTGGCCCATCGCGACCGCAGACAATATCGCTATTCCTAATTCCGCGAGCCTCAACATGACGCTCTCCGATGGCTCCACTATCGATTACGTGCTCTATGGGCGCGACAGCCGGCCGCTTGCCGTTATCGACTGCACCAATTCCAGCATGAGCCCAATCAAGGGGCGCGCCGCGGCGCAACACGCCGCAGAATTGTTGGCTATAAAATACGGTTACAAGCCCATCGCCTATTATTCATCCGGCTACCAAATTTTTTGCATCGACCAATTGGGCTACCCGGCGCGAAGGGTTTTCGGCTTTCACTCGCTCGATGAACTCGAGCTGCTCAAGCAGCGCGCAAACAGCCGACAGGATATTACAAACCCCGTAATCGACGACGCAATTACGAACAGGCAGTATCAAAAAGAAGCCATCACGAGCGTTTGCCGTGCCTTTTCGAACAATCGCCGACGCAGCCTCATCGTCATGGCGACGGGCACAGGCAAAACACGTGTCTCCATTTCCATTGCCGATGTGCTCCTGAAAAACAACTGGGTGAAAAATATCCTTTTCCTCGCCGACAGAACAAGCCTCGTCCGACAGGCGCACAAGAATTTCAATAAGCTGCTCCCCAATGTGACCACCGCAATTTATTCGGGAGACAGCGACAAACGCGACCCAAACGCGCGAATCATTTTCGCCACATACCAAACCATGGTGAACCTCGTCGACGGTGATGCGCGCGAATTCGGTATAGGGCGCTTCGACTTGATTATCGTCGACGAAGCACATCGCTCACTTTTCAAGAAGTTCGGTTCACTCTTCAATTACTTTGATGCGTTGATGGTAGGCCTTACAGCAACGCCTCGATGCGAAGAGAACAAAAGTACCTATGAGGTTTTCCAATTGCCCGACGGCGAGCCAGATTATGCCTATGAACTCAACGAGGCCGTCGACGATGGCTTCCTTGTAGGCTTCTCCGTATTGGACAGAACGACAGAAGCCATGCGCGGCAACGTTAGCTACGATGACCTTACCGACGAACAGAAGCAAAGCATAGAAGACGAGTTCGATTTTACGGGCGGCGAAGATTCCCCCGATGCGCTTTCTGGCGCCGAGCTTCGTCCAAACGATGTTCTTATAAATAAAGGCACCATCGACGTAATGCTCGCTGACCTCATGCAAACTGGCCTGAAGGTGAATGCGGGCGATAAGCTCGGCAAAACTATCATCTTCGCCAAAAACCATCGAGAGGCAGAAGTTATCGTCGAGCGATTCGATGCGCTCTACGGCAACCGCGGACGAGATTTCTGCAAGCTTATCGATAGCCGAGTCGAAGACGCCCTTTCTCTCATCGACAGGCTGGGCGAGCGCGACAGCATGCCTCAAATCGCCGTAAGCGTCGACATGCTCGACACGGGAATCGACGTGCCCGACGTCTTGAATCTTGTATTCTTCAAGGAAACGCGCTCCAAAATCAAATTCCTTCAAATGGTTGGCCGTGGAACTCGCCTGTCTCCCGACATTTTCGGTCCCAGCATGGATAAACAGGGATTTTTGATATTTGACTACCACGACAACTTCAGATTCTTCAATACACGCGACACTTGGTCAACAACAAAAGGAAATGGGAAAGCCTCTAAAACGCGTTCTCAAAATGTCGCAATCGAATCAAAAAAGCTTTCCATTTTGCGGCAACTCCAGCAAAATGGAACAAGCTGCGAGTTTGATGCTCAATACAAAAATAAACTGCATGAGCACTTCGTTGTTGGTGTCAGAAACCTCAATAACGATCTAATTGAGGTCAATCAAAACCTCGCCTATGTGAACAAGTATCGCACCGACAACGCATGGGATTCCATCAACGACGAACAAGCCTCCGAAATCGAATACCACGTGCTACCCCTTTTGCCGCAGCCACCCGCTGCAGCAAAAGTTAAGAGCTTTGACATGCTTATTTACACCATCGAAGACCAATTCATCAGGTTAACGAGCGAAGGAAAAGACCCGCGTTTCATTAAGCACGGTTTTCGATCGGCGGCAAACGAAGTCTCCGAAAGGGCGGCGAGCTTGCTTAAGCTCAAAACTATTCCTGAGGTTATGAAAAAAGAGAGCATCATCGCTCCCCTTTTGGACGGCGAACAATTCATAGATGATTTTTCGCTCGAAAAGGGAGAATTCGTTCGCACCGAGCTTCGCGACCTCATGCGATATATAGAAGATAAGCGTAAATACTATATTGTCGATTTCCCCGATACTCTCATTTCGAAAGACGAACAGTCGGGAATCAATAAGCAGAAGAGCTATGCAGATAAGCTGGACTCGTATCTCAACGACGAGTCAAACACCACGCTCGCCAAAATACGCATGCTTGAACCTTTGAGCAACGATGAGAAAGCGCAGCTCTCACATGATCTTAAAGAAAAAATTGGCACTGCCGCAGATTATGCCAGCATCGCTGGCAGCATGGCTGTATTGCCTTTTGTGCGTAAGCAAATCGGCATTTCCGATGAGGCCATTGAAATTAAGTTCGGTGAAACTCTGCACTGCAACCAGCTCTCAGATGAAGCACGGGAATACTTGCTCCAAATGATTGAATTTGCACGCGTCAATGGGGACATCACGGCACAACAGCTACAAGTCGAATCGCCATTCTGCGACATGGATTTCGATGAGCTCTTCCCCGACGAAAGCATGCTGTACTTAAAAACAGTGCTCGACGGCCTTCATAAGCCGGTGGTGGAATAGCCACATGGAAATCAAAGAAATCCTTACAACTCAAGCCGACGAGCTTCTCGATATAGATATCGATGTGCTCAATGAAGAGCTGGACACAGGCTGCTATACACATGCCTATAAAAAAGAGTGCAAAGCGCTCATCGATGCAATTGCGCGCAAAAGGGCACTCACGCGCTCCAGCAAATCTGCCCAGGTCATCGAGCCCGATACGCAACTCACAGTCCGAACGCTACACCCCTCCGCGCTTTCCCCTTATAGCAAGCCGGACGAAAGAGGCGAAGAGCGAGACGGCGATCTTGAGTGTGATTTGGCAACAATTCGGAAATCTTCCAAAAAAGTCTCCGAATTCAAAGCGTATATCGAAAGGCATCCCTTTATCAATGAGGATTATATTGATGCCAATTTCTCATTGTTTGAGCCGCAAGAACGCTCTGCACTCCTTGGCATGAGAAAGTTTAGTGAGCCTTTTCTTGAGAAGTATTTCGATTCTCTCGACCACAACGCACTCGCTAGGCACCAAGAATTCTCCGAAGGGTTCTTCATGTCGCATTTCTCGGACCTAGATCCTAGAATCGTTCTAGAAGACGGCATTAACACCTGGAGAGACAAAGATAGCCGCTCTAGTAAACTCGATGTTTTTCTACGCCTTAAAGGAGTTAGGCTTTGATATCTATCGAACACGCGAAACGCCTTATCAAGCGTGCAATTCTAGCAAATGTGACATGCGAAAAAGAAGGCCTCTTCATTACACCGCTTATTTCCGGCAAACACGGCATAGGAAAATCGGCCATAGTGAAAGACATTGCTGCAGAGCTTGGCGGTGTTTGCATCACGATTGAAGGCGGCACTCTTAAAGAGGGCGAAATCACTGGCATACCCTACCAATACGAAGACGAGAATGGCGTTCGCTTCAAGTTTCTGCCCTATTATGCCATCGAGAGAATACAGCAAGAAGAACGGCGCCTCTTCGAGGTCAACCACTCGGGGGCGAATGCCACGTTTCTCGACGGCGACGAAAACCGCTATTCTCAAAACGACATTCCGGCATCACGGAAAATCGAGCTGCTCAAAAACGGGGAGATACGACCGGTCATTGTTTTCATTGATGAAATTAACCGCACCGATAACGCCGTGTATAAAGAGCTCATGAATATCTTGCTTACCAAAACGGTAAACGGCTATCGTTTACCATGGTGGGCATTCTTCGTCGGAGCGATGAATCCAAGCACACAAAACAGCATATATGCGACGAACGAGATGGACCCCGCACAGCTCGATCGATTCCTCAAACTGAAAATCGAGCCGGACATCAATGAATGGCTTGCATATGCCTCGTCTCACGGCGTTTCCGAAAACATCACCGCATTTCTCAAAGAGAACCCATCGTGCCTTTCAAAAGACTCGGCAGAACTCGAAGACGAAGAAAATCCTACACCCTCGCCCCGAGGATGGGATATGATCAACACCATCATGACAAGCGAGCCATATTTAAGGCCTTTTTTCACCGAGAACGAAAACTCCGCTAAAACCGTTTCCGAAGACCTGCAAGCCCTCGCGAACGCAAAACTCGGTCCAACTGTGGCGACCATGTTTTTTGCAAGTCTTGCTGCGCCTCGACACGCCTTGACCGCAAACGACATTTTTAGCGACGACGACGAGCTATCAAATACAAAGAATATCCTGCACGAGCTGTCGATAGCAAAAAAAGTTCAAACATGTGATTCGGTATTAGGCTATCTTCAAAAGAACGCCGAATTTCTCATGCTGCGCAAAAGCGACTTCAAGAAGAAGAAGGCTCAGCTTTCTGCACTCGTATCACAACTCGATTCATCGACCAAGCTACTGTTTGCACAAAAAATCGCTGCTACTAAAACCGACGATGGGAATAATTTAATGGACTTCGTCTTCGATGCATTCGAATCAGACTTGCTCGAAACGCTTGATTTAACCGATCGAACTCGACAGCTCCTCGAGCAACCTAACCATGACCAGCAATAACAACATCTCGACCTTGCTCTGCAATATGCAGCGACAAGTAAGCTTATATGAGAAAAATCGAGATAGCGCCATCCTCGATACGATATCGAGCGATTTTCAGCATTTCGCTCAACTTGTCACGCTTTTTCTCATCTCTGAACGGGATACCTACTACGGCTATTTTTTCATGTCCATGTCATTTAGAACAAATTTCGCAAGCAGTTCAATTGCAGGAATACGCCTTGACGAATATCCGCCGGTGTTCGAAACGAACCCGCTGCTGCTTTTGAAGTTCAACATGAATGAAATCCTGTATATTTTTTGCCACGAAGTTGACCATGTGCTTTTTAACCACCCCGCCGAAATGGTCAAGTCGAATCCAAGCAAAGACCCGAGTATCTACGAGCTGTTCAACTATGCAGCTGATGCTGCCGTAAACGACCTCATCAATCAAGAGATTCAAAACGGTAGAACGTATCTTTCGATGCCCAAGGGGGCGATTACCTCTCATTCTCTCGCGGATATGTTTGGTTTGAATAATGTCTTACCCCTCCAAAACTACCTGTATTACCTGAATCTCCTTATCGAAAACGAGTGCACGCCACCACGCCAACAAAACGGAATAGCGCCCCTGCCCCAAGATGGAACAGGGGCCTTTGGCAGCGTTCCCTCCATGGGCACTCCCGATGATTCAACCACCGTTACCGCGCAAGACGTTTCTTCACTGGAAGACCACTCATGGAGCAACAGCGTGTCAAGCCATCTTGATTCCGATGCTTCTCAGAAATACGAAGCAGCGGCCAAGCAGCTCATTAATTCGGCCGTAAGCATGGCAAGCGCTGAAACGAGAGGATTGATGCCGAATCGCTTCAAGCAGCAAATCGCCAAAATCAACGAGCCAGCTCGTCTCAATTGGAAGCAACTCCTGAAGCGATACGTAGGCACCGTGCAGTCCGGGAAAACGAAAACGAAGATGAGGCTGAACAGAAGGCAGCCAAAACGATTCGACTTGTCGGGAACAAAAACCGATACCGTCATCAAGATTGTTGTCGCGATTGACACCTCTGCATCTATGAGCGCCGACGATATTTCCGCCGCCCTCAACGAGGTGACATCCATTGTGTCGAAAAGGAAGCACCAAATAACCGTTATCGAATGCGACAGCCAAATCCAACGCACATATGAGATACGCACGCCCTCTGATATTAAGCCGAACGTTCAAGGTCGCGGCGGAACCGCTTTTACCCCTGTTATTGAGTTTTTGAATAATAATGCTCAGTTCCGAGACGCATTGCTTATTTATTTCACTGACGGCTTTGGAGAAATGGCAATTCCGAAGCCATGCGTAAATCGTATCTTATGGGTGATAGTGGGCGATGCGCAGAATCTCAGCGTTGGGCAGCCTTATAGCATAGCCGTAAGCCTAAATGAAGGATAATCATGAATAAAAACCAGCAGCACATTGAGCGATTGCTAAAAGCCCGATGCGCGAAGGAATGGTGCCAAGAACAATCTCGCAATAGATCTGACTTTCTTTTTGACCAGCATGCGTGCAAAGGGGACAGTTTGATTCCCTTTGCAATAACGAACCAAGCCGGAGAGAGTATTTATTGCGCCATCCAAATAGACGAAACAGCCGTAGTAATTAAGTCTGCAATGCGCAACCATGAAATAATTTTGCCCGTTCTCAGCGACGTGCCATTCGATCAATCGACTTTCGAGGATGCGCTTTGCCAATGCGTCGAAGAGCTCGCGCATATGCATGGCGACACCATGCTCGACGAGACGAATAACGCCCTCGACGAATCAAATAGCGACATCGTCGAGGGCGCATTGCATAGAGTTAGCGGCGATGCATATGAGCGCAGCCACAAGGCGCGCGAACTTTGCATAAAAGCGCACGGTGCATCTTGTGCAATTTGCGGCTTCGATTTTAAGAAAGCCTACGGATTGGACTTCGCCGGAATGATACAAGTACATCATATTGTTCCGCTGCATCAAACGGGAGCCGAACATAAGGTCGATCCCATCTCTGACCTAACACCGGTTTGTGCAAACTGCCATATGGCTATTCACAAAAACAAAGATCGGGCGCTCCTGCCAGAAGAGCTCAAGACGCTAATCCAACGGGCTCAAGAACAAGACTAATATCGCATACGACGCAACATGCGACACGCACAAAACCCAACCCACGAAATAGACCCTGCTGCGCAGCATCTGACACTGGCGAAGGTTCGCAAACGCCATGCTCGAAACCTGTTAAACGCTACGAGCACTTAACAGGTTGAAACGCAAAAATCGCCCAACGCCCTCCCCCTAGCCCGACCCCTGCTAAATGCTCGTAGCGTTTAGCACAAGCATTTAGCAGGTGGCGTTCAGCAACTTCTGCTCGGCGCAACAGCGAATCATGTCAGCATCGTATACATACTTCCAACTTTCGCGTCCTATTCATTTCGAATGCGTTAAAATTCAAAGTTATGCCTTTGGCCGAATATTTTTGATACTTTGCCGAAGGCATGCAAGCAACCCCTCTTTTAAAGGAGCAATCGTGACGAAGAAGATCATCCTGGATTGCGATCCAGGACACGACGACGCCGTCGCCATCCTGCTCGCGCTGGGCAACCCCGAAATCGAGCTTTTGGGCGTGACCACCGTCGGAGGCAACCAAAGCCTCGAAAAGGTGACTTACAACGCCCGCGCGGTGCTCGAAAAGGCGCACGCCACCGACGTGGCCGTGTACGCCGGATGCGACCGCCCCATCGTGCGCCCGCAGGAAGTGGCTGCCTCGATTCACGGCGAAAGCGGCCTGGACGGCGTCGAGCTGCCCGTGCCAACCCGCCCGCTCGAGCAGAAGCACGCGGTGAACTACATCGTGGAAACCATCATGGCAAGCGAGCCAGGCACCATCACCTTGGTTCCCACCGGCCCGCTCACCAATATCGCGATGGCCGTGCGTATGGAGCCGCGCATCGTTGAGCGCGTGAAGGAAGTCGTGCTTATGGGCGGCGGCTACCACGTGGGCAACTGGAGCGCCGTGGCCGAGTTCAACATCAAAGTCGACCCCGAAGCCGCTCACATCGTGTTCAACGAGAAGTGGCCGCTCACCATGGTTGGCCTCGACCTCACGCACCAAGCGCTGTGCACGCCCGCCGTGCAAAAGCACATCGAAGAAGTTGGCACGCCGCTCGCCACGTTCGTCTCGGGCCTCATGGACTTCTTCCGCAAGACCTACCAAGACAACCAAGATTTCGTGGATCCGCCGGTGCACGACCCCTGCACGGTCGCCTACCTCATCGACCCCACGTGCGTGGAAACGCGCCGCTGCCCGCTCGACGTGGAAATCCACAGCGAGCTCACGCTGGGCATGACGGTTGCCGACCTGCGCGGGCCGGAGCCTTCTGCCGAGGAATGCCACACCCAAGTGGCAACGAAGCTCGACTTCGACAAATTCTGGAACCTCGTGACTGACGCTATTGAAAGGATCGGCTAAGTTCGCATGGCCGCTGAATCTACCAAACCCAAAACTCTCGACGAGGGCGGCAAGAACATCGTTGCCCTCATGGTCGCGCTGCTCGTGGCCATCTTCGCCTTCCAGCTCAACGCTTCTATGCTGTCGCCCGCGCTTGTGGCGATGCAAAACGAGCTGCACACCACTGCCACCGAAATCGGCAACACGCAAACGGTGTTCTTCACGGCCGCCGCGCTGTTCTCGCTGTTCCTTCCCCGCCTGGCCGACATCGCAGGCCGTAAGAAGGTGCTCAGCGGCATGCTCCTGATCACCGCCATCGGCTGCATCGTGAGCGCCGCCGCGCAAGACGTGACCATGCTCATGGTAGGCCGCATCATGCAAGGCGTTGCCGGCCCGGTTGTGCCTATGTGCCTTATCATGCTGCATACGCAAGTGACCGAAGAGGCCCGTTATACCAAGCTGATGGCTATCCTGACCTCGGTTAATGGCGGCATCGCAGGCGTTGACGCCATTCTGGGCGGCTGGCTTGCCGGCAACTTCGGCTTCCGCTCGGTGTTCATCTGCATGGCCGTCGTTGCCGTGCTCGCCGTGGTGCTCGTGTGGTTCTGCTCGAAGGAAAGCAAGGCCGAAGGCTCGCCGAAAATGGACTGGGCCGGCGTGGTTACGCTCGGCATCGCGTTTCTTTCCGCCTACTTGGCCATCAACGAGATTCAGAAGCTGGCTAAAGCCGACCTCGTGATGGTGGCCGTGCTGGTGTTGGTTGCCGCCGTGTTCTTCGTGGTGTTCTGGAACATCGAAAAGAAGAAAGACGCCCCCATGGTGTCTACCCACTATCTGAAGCAGCGCCGCACGTGGGGCCTGCTGCTTACCACGCTGCTTACCATGACCGGCGTGTTCGCCATTATGAACGGCGTTGTGCCCGCCATCGCGCAAGACGAAGCCTGTGGCGTTGCTATGGGCGCCGACGTAGTGAGCTTCGCCACGCTAACCCCGTATGCGCTGCTCGGCCTGTGCTTCGGCCCCGTTGCCGGCGTTCTGGCCAGCAAATTCGGCTACCACGTTGTGCTGCGCGCGGGTCTCGTAGTTTCCATTTTGGGTGCTCTGTTCGGCATTTTCGTCGCGCACAACACGAGCATCGCCACGCTTGTCGTGATTTCGGTCGTACTGGGCATTTCCTATGCAGGCACCGCGAACATCATGCTGAACGGCCTGGGCATCGTGCTTTCCCCGAAAGACAATACAGGCTACCTGCCGGGCATGAACGCAGGCGCGTTCAATCTGGGCGCAGGCCTTTCTTTCGCCGTGCTGTACGCCGCTATGGACGCCTACGCCGCGCAGGCGGGTGCCGCCGGCGGTTATGCTGCCGCCATGGTCATGGGCGCCATCCTGCTGGTGCTGGCGCTGGCAACTTCGTTCCTTATTCCAAAGGCCGAGGACGCCGACAACAGCTAGTCTCATTTGCGCCGGCTGCGCGTTCGGTCGCACAGCCGGCGCTTCTGCATGAGGTTGCGCCTTCCTAGCGGGAATCACCGAGACTAGGTATTCTTGTTGATAGCGAATTCGCTTCTCGAGGGCTTTCCCGCTAGAAATAGCCCTCGAGAAGCAACATCTGGATGCCATTTTTCAAATTTCGCAAGTTTCAAAAGACCTAATTGTCGCGTTTTCTGCCAAAACAGCCCCAGTTTCAAGCAAAAAGATTTACTCGCGACTCCCTCGCCAAAAGCAAGCCGCACTTGGTGTTCCCTGGCGAGTGCATCGAACGCGCTCCAATGCACTCGAATGCATTCGCCAAAGAACACATCCCACCCGACCATCATTCGATTCCACGTAACGCGAAGGATCATCATGAGCAAAGTCATCGTTTTCGGCAGCCTGAACATGGATCTATCCATCGAGAGCGACCACATGCCCAATTTGGGCGAAACCATTATCGGTCGCGGATTCATCACCAACCCCGGCGGCAAGGGCGCAAACCAGGCCGTAGCTGCAGCGAAAATGGGTGCCGCGGTGTGCATGCTGGGTGCCGTGGGCGCTGACTCATTCGGCGACCAGATGATTGCAAGCCTCGCCGAGCACGGCGTGACGTGCGAATACATCACGCGCTCGGAAAGCTGCCCAACAGGCGTGGCCATTATCACACGCGTATGCGGGGACAACTTCATCACCATTGACGCAGGAGCAAACGCAAGCACTCGCATCGATGCAGTGCGACGCGCGCTCGACGAAGTGGCCGAACCGGGCGACGTGTTCTTGGTTCAGCTAGAATGCGACTACGAAACCACCTGGGCCGCGCTTGCCGAAGCGTGCAAACGAGGCCTATATGTGGCAATAAACCCCGCCCCCGCGCACAAGATTCCCGAAGCCGTGCTGCCCTGCCTGGATTTGGTGGTGGTGAACGAGGGCGAATGCAAGATGATGACGGGCGTCTACCCCGCCGATGCGACGAGCGCTCGCGCCGCCGCCGACAAACTGAAAGAAAGCGGCGTGGGCTGCGTTGCCATTACGCTGGGAGCGCGCGGATCGATGGTGTTTTGCGGCAATGAAACCATTGAATCGGTGCCGCCGAAGACGCGCGCAATCGATACCACCTGCGCAGGCGACACCTATATCGGTGCGATGGTCGCAGGGTATGCACGTGGCCTGTCGCTCGCCGACTCAGTAGCGCTCGCCACGAAAGCAAGCGCCATGGCCACCACGAAGGTGGGCGCCCAGCAATCAATCCCCACGCTCGCCGAGGTCGAGTAACTCAGGGCCCCTGTAAGCGAAAACCTGTTAAATGCTCGTAGCGTTTAACAGGTTTCGCTGGCCTAATGATCTTGGGATCGAGATTGATCCCAAGGCACCCGGCCGCCTCAAGCACCGTGACGCCTGAGGCGGAATCAATTTCGGCCGCATCCAACAGTGCCGAAGCAAAACCATCGAACCTGGTGATGCCGAATTCACCAGACAGAAACCCACACAGCACGCCTAAGAAAACGCGCTACATGCTACGAGTATCAACACGTTCACAATGGACGGAAAGCATCGCTATGCTTTTTCCAGCTTCACGCGGAAGCTGATGGCGCGGGTGGTATCGAGTCCATCGAAGCGCACGATGTAGGCGCGCTTCTGCATATCGATTTCCTCGACGATGCCTTCGCCGAACACGGCATGACGCACGCGGCTGCCCTGACGAAATCGCACATCGACACTCATGCCGGCAATCCACTGGTCGTTGGCCGCATACGCGGCGCGCGCAGCCTCGAGCGCGGTTTGATCGGGCTTGTGGGAAAACATCAGGCACTCAGGGTCGATATCGAGAAGGAACCGCGACGGATAGCGCGGCGTGCCCTTGTGCGTGAAGCCTTCGGCCTCGGTAAGGTACAGGCCATCTTCGGCGCGCGTCATAGCAACGAACGCGAGCCTGCGTTCTTCCTCCATTTGCTCGCGCGTTCGCGTTTTCTTCGAGGGCAGCACGCCTTCGCTCATCGAACACAAAAACACATGCTTGAACTCCAAGCCCTTCGCCGCATGAATCGTCATGAGCTTCACCTTGTCGGCTGCGCCATCCATCGCGTCGGCATTGGTAAGCAGCGCCACATGCGACAGATAATGCTCGAGCGTCACTTCCTCGCCGCATGTAGTTTCGAACTCATAGATGCTCTGTTTGAGCTCAGCCACATTATCGAGCCGCTCTTGGCTTCCCTCGGTGCGCAGCATGCGATCGTAGCCGCTCTCGTTAAGCACGGCCGCCATAGCATCGCTTACCGCACGCCCCTCGAACTGTCCGCGGAATCGCTCGACGAGCGCCAGAAGCTGCTTTGCCTTGGTGCGTTTGAAAATTTCATCGTCGATGGTTTGCTCAAGCGCTTCGTATAGCGTGCACTCATGCTCATCGGCCCACTCGCGCAGAAATGCCATGCGTCGCTGGCCCATGTTGCGTTTCGGCGCATTCGCCACGCGCGCAAACGACAAATCATCTTGATACGCCACGAACCGCAAATAGCTCAACGCGTCTTTCACTTCGCGCCGACCAAAGAACGGAACCCCGGAATACAGTGTATAGGGAACTTTGACCTGCATTAATGCTTCTTCTACCGCACGCGATGCATAATGCGCGCGATACAGCACCGCCATGTCACGATACGCCACCCCCGCCTCGTGCAGCTTCTGGGCGCCTTCCGCAATCCACGCCGCTTCTTCTTCGGGCGATTTCGCATGGTGCCACACCGTGGGGCCATGAACGTCGCGCTGCGCCTCGAGCCGTTTGGGAATGCGCTGCTTGTTTTTCTCGATGAGCGAATTCGCCACACCAAGCACTTCAGGCGTGCTGCGATAATTCTCGGTCATAAGAATGGTCTTGCAACCCTCGTGAGCATCGGCGAAATCGAGCAAGTACCGAACGTCGGCACCACGCCACGTATAAATCGTTTGATCAGGGTCGCCCACGACGAACAGGTTGCAATGATATTCAACAAGCTTTTCCATGAGCGCGATTTGCAACGCGTCGATATCTTGAAACTCGTCGATCATGACGTACTCAAGACGCTGTTGCCACTTCAGCGCAATATCGGGGAAATGGTCGAAAATATGCAGCGTGATAATGATGAGGTCGTTGTAATCGAGCCCGAAGCATTTTTTCTGCTGATACAAATAACCGTAGAAAATGATGTCGTCCACCCTGCGCGCATCAAGGTATTTCTGTTTGAGCTCCGCCAGCGGAAGCGAGATAAGGTCGAGATAATAATCTGGGCGCTCTATCGTTTTCAAAATCTCGATCATATCGCGCGCCTTGCCGAAGGTTTTCTCGCGCAGGGTGATTTTGCGCTCATCGTAAATTACCTGCAGCATCGCATCGATATCGGCATTGTCGAGTACAAGAAAGCTTTGCGGGTACCCCACGGCATGCGAATCTTCCTGCAGCACCGAAACGCAGAAGCTATGGAACGTGCAAATGTAACCCGTATCGTTATCGCCCGTCACGCGACGAATGCGCTGGCGCATTTCGTTGGCCGCCTTATTGCTGAACGTGACGCACAAAATATTGCCCGGCAGAATACCCAGGTCGTTGACCAAGTACGCGAACCGATGCGTGAGCGCGCGCGTTTTACCCGTGCCAGCACCCGCAATCACGCGAACGAAACCCTCAGTCGTGGTAACAGCTTCAAGCTGCGCAGCGTTCAGTTGAGGCTCCTCAGGCGTCGCAAGCCCTGTAGCTTTTTGCATGCTCGTGAAATATGTTTGCTCGTTTTCCATGCGGAACAGTATAACAAAAGCGAACAGGTGTTCCTATATAAAAGTTAATGTGCCTGGCGAGACATGCGCTTCCGCTTCGGTCAAGTCCCGCTCGCGACGAAGGCGCCACTGGCGCCTTCTGCTCGTGCGGAATCTATCGGAAACGCACGTCTCGCCAGGCATACCACACCAAATCGATGCCTTGACCGGCAGACCAAAGCGCTTTCGGTACGCAAGCCGCAGCTCGAACCCGAAACGCGCCGCCAGATCACCGCGCAGTATCGAGCCAACACCTTGATCATCGGACCAAAGTATTACCTATTCTCAATGTTTCCGATATTCTTCAGCTCGATCGAAATCATGCCGTTCGGCATGCTTACAAATTCGATGAAATCGGGGTTGTGAGAGTACTCCGTAGGGAAAGTGATTTCGATGCCCGTATCGGTACGAATTTTGTGGTTGCGAGCCAAACGCTGCGCCGCCTTCTTCTCCATAGGTACCTTGTCGGGCAAGTTTTCGGCTGCGACCGCTTCTTCAAAACGCTTTTGCATAGGCTCGTCGTCGAATACTTCTTCGGCCATGTCCCACGGCGCAAGATACGCCGAATCGTCGGCGTTTTCGTTCACGTAAGCCTTTGCCTTCGACGCGGCTACAGCCGTGTTCGCGCCGAATTCCTGCGCGACTTCCTCAACGATACGCGTCACTGTGTCGACGACTTCCTTGCTCGACGCTTCACTTGAGCATTGCAGCAACCCCTCGGGCAAAAGCAAACGCTTCTCACCCGAAATCTCGCGTTCCTTGTCACAGAACAGCACCTCGAGCGTTTTGCTTTCCACGAGCGCGTAGCTCGAAAGCTTCTGCGAAGGATTCGGCAAAATGGCGTGATGACGCGCGATGTCGACACGCGTGCCGAGTTCTCCCCCGCCCACTTCATGCATGAATGCAGGACGGCTATTCAGCAAAGCCACAACAAAGTAGCGCTTGCCCTGCGCCTCATACGCGGCTTCCTGATCCTCCTCAGGCGTATCGGCTGAAACCTTGGGTGCATCATCTTCGAAGTCGGCAACGAGCACGTCGCAGCTTTCAGGCGATTCCATATGGCCCAACTCTTCGGCGATGAACTGAGCACACTGGCGCGACAGGCTCACGAAATCGACCTGATTGGCGAAATAATCGCGCACCTCGCCCTCAAACGATGAGTCGGGCTCAAATTCGCCACGGCGATTTTCCACACTCGAAAGCGCTTTTCGGCACGTCTTGCCCACATACGACTTCACCTTGCGATCGGAAAGATCGAGCTCCTCTTCGGAAAACACGTTCACACACGACTCGAAGTCGCACACATGAAGAATCGCATGGTTCACACGCAGCATACGCACTCACTTTCAAACGCCAATAAACACGGCATTCCATGGTAGCGAACTTCACCAAGCGTGCGGCCCATTCCCCGAGAAAACCCAAGAACGCGCCCCGGCCAAAAACCTGTTAAATGCTCGTAGCATTTAACAGGTTTGGGCAAAAAAGAAGAGCCCGCGATTTCTCGCGAGCCCTTCTGTAAGAAGCAGGTGCTTCAGGCGAACTACCAAGGCTTAGTGAGCCAGGTCGTCCTTGCCAGAAATGTTGTGCTTCTCGATGTCGTAGGTCAAACCGCCGTGCTCTTTGCCGAAGAACATGAGCATGGAGGGGGCCAGACCCTCGATGTTTGCCAGGTACGCATGCAGCAGCGTAAAGGCGATGAACACGAACATCATGAAGTAGTGGATGATGCGCACGCTCATAGCGCCACCGAGACCAGCAATAGCGGCCTCGAACAGCGGCATGTTCGCGCAGGGCGGCCACAGGCACAGACCGGTGAAGAACATGAAGATGATCAACACAGGAATGCACAGGTAGCTGATCTTCTGCGGAACGCCAAGCTTAGCGGACAGCGGGTGATCCTTCTTGAGGAACAGGTAGTATTTGATCCACTGCGGGCCCTGGTGAAGGTTATCGGCCTGAGGCAACCACGTCTTGTAGTCAGGAACCACTTCGCGGGTGCCAGCGGTCGGGGCGCTCTTCACGATGAAGGCAAGCACAACACGCAGCAGGCAGTTGATGAAAAGCACGAAGCCAAAGGCAATGTGCAGGCCACGGGCAATGCCCATGAACTCAGGCCAGTACGGGAAGTGAATCGCAAAACCAGTGACGATAAGAATCACCATGGAAACGAGGTTCACCCAGTGAGTGAAGCGGAACGGAGCCGGATGGGCCTCACGGTAGTGTGCGAGATGTGCCATCTTACTTCACCCCCCACGGGCTGGTTACGGTCTCGAACTTCTTGCCGGTCTTCGGCTCGACGATATGCACAGCGCAAGCGGTGCAGGGGTCGAAGCTGTGAACGGTACGCAGCGCGTTGATCGGCTTCTCCACATCGGCAACGGGCACGCCGATGAGAGCCTGCTCCAACGGGCCATAGTTGCCCTTCGGGTCGTGCGGAGAGAGGTTCCACGTGGACGGAATGATGATCTGGTAATCGGTGATCTTGCCGCCCTTGACCTTCTCGGAATGGTAGAGAGCGCCACGCGGAGCCTCCCAGAACGCGGTGCCTTCGCCGTCGCTCTTCTCGGGAGCGCGGAAGTACTCAGAGTCGCCGCTCTTGATAGCTTCGCACAACTCGTTGACCCATTCCTTCATCAGGGTAGCGATATAGAGGGTCTCAACCTGGCGGGCAGCCGTACGACCGAGCGTATTCTGCAGAACAGAAAGGTCGCCAGCCTGAGCGCCCAAGGCCACGAGCATCTCGTCGACGTGCTGCTTGACGAACGGAACGCCACGCTTATAAGCGACGAGCACACGAGCGAACGAGCCGGTCTCGAGAGACTTGCCATCGTAGAGCGGGCACTTGCCCCAGGTGTAGCGATCGTTGACGTCGTACTCAGTAAATGCGGGCTTGGTGTCCTGCTCGAACGGCGGCAGGTCGGCGTCGCCCTCGTACCAAGAGTGGCCAACGTACTCGGTGATCTTCGACTCGTCGGGGTCGGAGATGTTGAAGTTCTCGTCGAGAACGCCAGCAGGCAGATAGCGGTTGCGCATGCGATCGGCGTAGGAAGTGCCCTCGTCGAACGGGCTCTCGAACACGCCCCAAGCAGCATAGCGGCCAATGCCCTTGCCGAACGTGGTGGCCTCGGGATAGAACTTCGCGATGGCCAGCGTGTCGGGAATCATGGTATCGGCGACCCACTGATACACCTCGTCGACGAGGCCCTTCAGGTCGTCAAGCTTCTCGGCGGTGGGAACGAATGCCGTGCCGCCAGGAACGATGGTCATGATGTGGGGCATCTTGCCACCGAGCAGCGCCGCGATCTCGGAAGCCTTCGACTGCATCTGCAGGGCTTCCAGATAATGAGCGGTGAGGATAAGGTCGGCCTCGGGAGTCATGTTGTACTCGCCGGTGTCGAACCAGTTGCCGCTGAAGATGGAGAGCTGGCCGTTGTCGGCGAACTTCTTCAGGCGATCCTGCAGGCCAACGAAGTCGGCAGACGGGGTGCCCAGCTCAGCCGCCAAGTCGTAGGCGTCAGCCGCATCGGCGCCAAGGGCGTTCAACGGGTTCACGTAGTCAAGGCCGGCCAGGTTGTACAGCCACAGAATGTGGCTGTGCAGGAACTGCGCGCCCTCAATGAGGTTGCGAATGATGCGAGCGTTGTTGGGAATGGTAATACCCAAAGCCTGCTCAGCCGCGATGGAAGCGGAATGCATGTGTGAAACGGGGCACACGCCGCAGATGCGCTGCACGATGTAGGCGGCATCTTCGGGGGTGCGGTCGCGCACGACGAGCTCCATGCCACGGAAGCAGCCGCCGGAAATCCAAGCGTCGGTAACGACGCCGTCGGTAACCTCCATCTCGGCGCGAAGGTGACCCTCGATACGGGTAATGGGGTCGATAACGGAACGCGTCATTTACTCGTCGCCTCCTTTCTTGGCGTCAGATTTCGGGGCGTCGTCATACACGCCGATGGACTTTTCGGGATGCTTAGCGTCCCAAGCGCGCTTCTTCTCGAACTCGGCGCCGTTCGGCACGCGGCCGGCGGCCTTCATGCCGAAGCCATGGATGACCAGGGCGACAGCTTCGATGCCGAGAACGGCAGCGGCAATGGTGCCAGGCTGGAACTTGAAGTCGCCGATGTTCAAATCGCGATGACGCTTGAAGAACGGAGTGTTGACCTCGATCCAGTTCTGGCCCGGGTTGTTCGGGTTGGCTTCGCAGCAGCCGATGCAGGGAGCGCCGGCTTCAACGCACCAAGAACGACGGTGGTTATAGCGAACAACGCCGCAGTTGGCCTTGGTTTGCGGACCACGGCAGCCCAGCGGGTACAGGCAGTAGCCCTTAGCCTCTTCGGGAGAACCGAACTGGTAAACGAATTCGCCGTTCTCGAAGTGGCCACGACGCTGGCAATTGTCGTGAATGGTCTGGCCGAAGATCTGCGTGGGCTTGTTTTCGGCGTTGAGCTCGGGCAGCTCGCCCAGCAGCAGGTACTGAATGAGCACCGCGCAGAGCCACTCGGGGTTCGGCGGGCAGCCCGGGATGTTGATGATAGGCACGTTGATGCCCTGCTCCTTGAGGAACGCCTGCACGCCCGTCGCGTTAGACGCGTTGGGAGCGGCGGCCATCCAGCCGCCATTGACGGCGCAAGAGCCGAGCGCGACAACCGCGGTCGCCTTTTCGGCGGCCTCGATCAGGTGCTCATTGCCGGTTTTGCCAGCAACGCGAAGCGCATTGCCGTTCCAACCGTTGAGCACAGCGCCTTCATACACCAAAATGTAGTTGCCGGCTTCGATGGTCTGCTCCTTGGCCTTTTCCATCGAATGGCCCGCAGCAGCGGACAGGGTCTCGCTGTAGTTGAGCGAAATGAGCTCGAGCACGACGGCGGCAGCGTCGGGAGCGTCGATCTGAGCGAAAGCCTCGGTGCAACCCGTGCAAGAAGCGCCCTCGATCCAGATGACCGGGTACAGGTCGCCCTGGCTTGCGCCGATAACCGACTCTTCCAGAGCCTGGGCCACGCGCGGAGCGGCGGCTTCACCCAAGCCAGCCATAACCGCGAGCGTGCCACACAGTTTCATGAAGCTACGACGCGAAACACCGCGCGCTTCGAGCATTCCCTGAAACTCTGAGGCAGTGGACTGTTTGTCCATTCGTACACCTCCTATTAGATGCATGGTGGAATCACTGACGGCTATGCATTATGGCGCAAATGATGCATGCAAGGTGGCAAAACCCGCCAACGGTAGCCTGTTGTGAAGACAATGCGGGAAATGGCACAACTATGTTACGCCGTTGCCGAATCGTAACATGAATGTTGACCTTGGGTATCTTTTTTTCGCCCAAATGGGGCGTTTCTGTCCGTCGTGTTCCCTTATAGGGCATCGCTGAACTGGGAATAACCCTTTTATAGTGAGGGTATACTTCTAGTTATTTGGACACTTTTCAATATTTGTGGCTTACGGAATTAAGGCAGGCTCAAAAAGTGACTAACAGGATATCCCCTAAAGCGGGGTACTTGCGAATTGAGTACGACGGCCGCGCGAATCTGTCCTATTCACCGTAATGCATAAGCTTGAAAACACTACGCAAGCCACCCGTCGCCTTCGCGATGGAAGAAGCCTTCGCGCGCAAGATCGGCCATGATGGATTCGAATTCGTCGCCCTCTACCCCATCGCGGCCCGATTTACGCTCCTCGACATTCAATCGACGCAGCAATTCAGCCGACGAAAGCCCCGGCGCGGCCATGACTTCGCGCACGAGCCATGCGCGCTTTTGGCGGCGTGAACCCTCAAATTTGCTTTGCCGCGTATAGGCCGCAGCCCTGCGAGTCGGGTTTTTGTGGTCTTTCTTCAAACGGGCGCCCACATCGAGCAACGCGTAATACCAACCTCGCACATCTTCGGCGGGGCATGCGCGCTCCACAAGCGGGCGCAGCTCCTTGTCGGTCACGCGTTCGGCATCGCGGAAGAAGCAGTGAATGAACACCGCGCGCACGTTCGTCTCGAGATACAGGCAGGGAACATCGCGCGAGAACGCCGTGATACCCGCCGCGGTGGCATCACCAATGCCGGGAAGCTTTACGAGCTTATCGACGCCTTCGGGCATGCGACCAGCGTATTCCGCGGAACATATATCGGCAGCGCGCTTCAACGCGAGCGCGCGGCGGTTGTAGCCCAAGCCCTGCCACTCCTCAACCACATCGGCCGAGCTCGCCGACGCGAGCGCGTCAACCGTGGGAAAATGGCGCAAGAACCGCTCCCATCGGGAAAGCACGCGCGACACCTGCGTTTGCTGCAGCATAGCCTCGGAAATCCAAATGGCATATGCGTCGCGCGTATTGCGCCAGGGAAGGTCGCGATAGAGCGCCTGCCCCGCCTCGCGCACCCACGCTTGGAATTCCGCGATGTCGGCATCGCTGGGCTCACTCGTAAAAAGGGGCGCCTCAAGCGCCCCCTCAATAATCATCGAGCCTCTCCCGAAAACAGTTTTTCGAGCGTGATCGATTCGAAATAGTCTTGCATAAGCCTATCGGCATGCTTCCAAATGCCGTGATACTCGCAACCGCCGCAACGTTCGCAATACTCCGGGTCGGCCGAGCACGGCGACATATTCATAGGCCCCTGAAGCGCGGTGAGCACATCGAGCACCGTGGTTGTCGCGGGATCGCACGCGAGTGTAAGGCCGCCCTTCGCACCGCGCACAGTTTTCAAAAGCCCTGCATGCACCAAATCGTGCTGAATGGAGCGGGCGAATGCGTAAGGAATGCTTTCAGCGTCGGCCACATCGGACACCGACACATACGCGTCTTTATTCGCATACGCCGCACGAATGATGCGACAGGCGTAATCGGTTCGGCGAGTAAGTTCCACGGCTATTCAACACTTTCGTCATCGTCACCAAGCGCGTCGTAGCGCCGGCTTTCGGCTTCGGCTTCTTCTTCGAAATCGCATTCGATATCTGCAATCTGCTTGCGGAAATCAGCGATCACGGCGTCTTCGAGCGCACGGTACTCGGTGGAATCGAGCGGCTGGAAGTTCGAAATGTGCTCGAACATGAGCTCCTGCGTGATGGGCTTATAGCAGCGCGCCTTCAGACCTGCGCGGTAAGCGTCTTCCACGGCCTCGCGGGCAGCGGTCACGATATCGGTGCGCGAAAGGTTGCGCGACATCTTCGTAAGCATCGCCATGTCGAGCGATCGCACCGACGGATGCTCGGACGCAATAGTTTCCCAAATCTGACGGCGCTCAAGCTCATCGGGCAAATAAATGTCGACCACGCTCATGGGTTCCATAAGGTCGTACAAATATCCTTGGTCAGGAGCTTCGCCGCCCACGGAGGCAAGCACGTAGATGTTCGGGTTCTCGACAGCCGCGGTAACAAGCGCAACGGCTTCGCGCGCGGCACGCGACATGCTCGCGAACATCGCGCCCTCGCCCTCGGTGGAGCTGGCGGCGTCGATGAGCGGCGCGCCCCACATGTCGATGTCTTCGAGCACGAGCACGCTCGGAGCCTCAAGCGCAACGCGGCCAAGCATGCGAGGCTGGTTTTTCGCCGACACCGTGACGCACAGCATGGGCACGCCCATGGGGCCCTGCTGCATTTGAATGCGCATAGCGGGAAGGCCGAGCTCGCCCACCACGGCCTGCATGAATGTGTTCGCGTCTTCGCGCGACGACGTGCGGAACACGACGGAGCCAACGGCGGAAAGGCCGTCGAGGCCGTGCTGTTCGCGCAACGTGTCCACGAGCGCTCGGTATTCCTCATCGTCTTCAACGCCCAACCCGAGCGAGCGAGCGTCTTCGATAATGCTGTCGAAGCCCACCAAATCGGAATAGCGCAGCATGGGCACGGCCTTCGAAGGCGCAGCCTTGTGCACGTCGGCCGAAGCGGTCGTCGGGCGCGGCTCGTCGGAATCGTCGGCAGAATCGGCGCCGGTATCGCCCGGAATACGCATCGACATGATGGGCGAAATGCCCGTGATATGCGCGTTTTGGCCGATTTCCTCGGAAATCATGTCAGCCACGCCTTCCAGATCGGCACGCGAAATGCCGAATTCGGAAAGCTTGTCGAGCGCCAAATTCTGCAGGCGCTTGGCGTATTCAGGCGCCTCGTCGGTGGACAGGTGCGGCTCAAGTTTGTCGAAAATGTATTCGGCGAGCGAGCGCTCCTTCATATCGCACGCAATGCCCCACGCCCTGCGCAGCGCCGCGATGGCCGAATCGTTCGCGACTGGCGAACGCTTACATGCTTCCTCATAAGCCGTAAGGAACAGATGCATGGCGAGCTCACGGTCGCCCGCTTCCGCCGCCGCCTGGGCGCGCTCGAGGTAATCGTTACGTGCGATGAAATCACCTGCCAAAGCCTCGCCATGCACAATGGCGGTGCCATGATCAGAATATTCGTCACGTTCGAAAGAGGCGTTGCCCTCTGCAGACGAGCTGCATTCAGCGCAATCGCCCTGAGGCCGATGGGCTTGATCGGGCTCTTGATTGTTGGCGATATTCGCCTCGTCGTTGTTCTGGTTGAGCACTTCGCCCACCCCCTTCAATGAATTAAACGACAATACTACAAAGGTAAGTGTAACCAAGCACCTAGCGATGTGCAAAAATTTCACGAAACGTTACTTAGAAAGAAACAGTTCCACAAATAGGGAATGGGCAACGGGCATCTCGTTTGCAGATGCGTCCGCTCAAACAACTCGATTGAAGGCCCAAACCCCCGAGAACGCATGATGGGCATGCCCAGAGAGCTCGCGCCATAGCGAGCGGCAATCAAACGCGAACGTCCCGTCGAAATCGCGAGCCCGGACGCCTCGCTCGAGCGCTATTTCTCGGCCTTGCAATTCCAATCGAGCGCATGCCAATCGTTTTCCCTGGCGGTGCGCGAAAGCGTGGAATCGGGCGTGATGGCGAACGCGTCGGCGGCGCGGCTCAGCATGGGGATGTCGGAATGGTGATCGCCAAACGCGCATGAAAGCTCCCAGTTGCCTGCGCCGTATTTCTCGTTGGCCCATTTCGTGATAGCGCGCACCTTCGCTTCACCTTCGACGCACTCGCCGTCGACCCGGCGGGTGTAATTGCCGTTGGCGTCGACTTCCATTTCGGTGCACAGGCTCACATCGAACGGCTCGAATTCCTGGGCTCGGCGCACGATAGGCCCAAACGTTGCCGACACGATGACGACCTCAACGCCCGCATCGCGCAGCGCGTTCATGGCCGCACGCGCCTTGGGGCGAAAACGCTTCTGGCCAGCGATAACCTTGTCGTAGAAATCACGCAGGTATTCGTCGACCTGCTCTTTAGGGCCGCCCTCGAACGCGGTGAACACCTGGCCGCGAACCCATGCCTCGCTTTGCGGAAGATGCAGCTTGTAGGCAGCGCCCCACGCGCCCACCTTTGCCAAAACGCGCTTGCGCAGCAAATCATCGCCACGCAAATAGCGCACGAGCAATACGGGCGAATTGCCCTGGATGGACGTTCCGTCGAAATCGAACGCGGCAATGGCGTGCTTGCCCGTTGCCTTCGCACGTCGAGCCGCCGCTGCTGCCGCCGCCACGACCTCATCGTCAACCGCGCACGATTCCCCTGCAATGCCCGTCTGTGCCTCGCGCAGCTTCTTTTCCATACAGAAATTCGCCCCTCATGTGTGCCGGGCAATCGCCCGACTGGCACGGGGCGCACCTTTCGAGGGCGCGCCCCAATAATGGTTATTCAGCAAACTGTGAGTTATAGAGTTTAGCATAGGCCCCATTCGCCGCAAGCAGCTCCGCATGAGTTCCTTGTTCCACAATGTCACCTTTTTGCAAAACGAGAATTAAATCGGCATTGCGAATGGTCGACAAGCGATGAGCGATGACGAACGACGTGCGCCCGCGCATGAGGTTGTCCATAGCCGCCTGGATGCGCTCCTCGGTGCGCGTGTCGACCGAGCTTGTTGCCTCGTCCAAAATGAGCATGCGACGATCAGCCAAAATAGCTCGGGCGATAGTGAGCAGCTGGCGCTGGCCTTGGCTGATATTGCTCGCATCTTCATTGATCACCGTGTCGTAGCCTTCGGGCAGCGTGCGAATGAAATGATCGGCGAACGCGGCTTTCGCGGCGGCCTCAACCTCGGCATCGGTTGCATCGAGTCGACCGTAGCGAATATTCTCGCGCACGGTGGCGTTATACAGCCAGGTATCTTGCAGCACCATGCCGAATTGCGAGCGCACGTCTTCGCGTGAGAATTCGCGCACATCGTGGCCGCCGATGCGAATGGCGCCGCCATCCACATCGTAGAAACGCATAAGCAACTTCACCATGGTGGTCTTGCCTGCTCCCGTGGGACCGACAAGCGCCACGGTTTGCCCCTCGCCCACGCGCGCCGAGAAATCGCTGATCACCGGATGCTCGGGGTCGTAGCCAAAGCGCACATGGTCGAACTCCACATCGCTTGAAACATCGGCGGCCTTCGCCTTCGGCTGTTCGGACGCTTCTTCAGGTGCTTCAAGGAATTCGAAAATGCGTTCCGCCGCCGCTGCCATTTGCTGCAGCACGTTAGCGACCTGAGCGAGCTGCGTGATAGGCTGCGTGAAGTTTTTCACATATTGAATAAACGCCTGAATGTCGCCCACCGTGATTCGACCCTGCACGGCAAAAACCGCGCCCGCAATAGCCACAGCCACATATCCCAAATTACTCACGAAGCTCATGACGGGCATCATGAGACCCGAAAGAAACTGAGAGCGCCACGCCGATTGATAGAGCGCCTCATTCGTTTCGCGGAAAGCGGCGAGTGCCGCGTCTTCCTTGTTGAACGCGCGCACGATGGCTTGGCCCGAGAACGTTTCCTCAATTTGGCCATTGATTTCACCGAGCTTCTTCTGCTGAGCGCGGAAGTACCTTTGGCTGCGCTTCACAACGACTTTCACCAAAATGAGCGACAGTGGAATCACAAGCAGCGCGATAAGCGTCATCTCAACATTGATGGACAGCATCATAACGAGCACGCCGATCATGGTAGTGGCGCTCGTGATGAGCTGCGTCACGCCTTGGTTCAGGCTTTGCCCCAGCGTATCGACATCGTTGGTGATGCGCGAAAGCACGTCGCCGGTGCTCGTGCGCTCAAAATAGCCCACGGGAAGGCGATCGATTTTCTCGGCGATTTGGCGGCGCAGGCCATAGCACGTGCGCTGCGAGACCGAGGTCATCATCCAGCCTTGTACGAACGAGCACGCCGCGCTCACGCAATACAACGCCAGCGTGGCGAGCAGAATGGCGCCAACTGCGTCGAAATCGATGCCACCGGTGCCGCCGATTTTGGCGACGATGCCGTCGAACAGCTCGGTGGTCGCTTGCGAAAGCACCTTCGGGCCTACGATATTGAAGGCGGCCGACGCCATGGCGAACACGATGGCCGCAATGAAAGCTACTTTGAATTGCCCCATGAAACGCACGAGTTTGCCAATGGTGCCCTTGAAGTCTTGTGCCTTTTCTCCGGGCATCATGCGACCCATGGGGCCACGTCCGCCGCGGCGGCGCGGCGATGCCGCCTTCAGCTTTGCCATTTCCTCCTGCTGGCTCATTGCGCATCACCTTCCTCCAGCTCTTCTTCCGATAGCTGCGAAAGCGCGATTTCGCGATACGGTTCACAGGCATCCATGAGTTCGGCGTGCGTGCCGCAACCCACAACGCGCCCCTCGTCGAGCACAACGATTTGGTCGGCATGAAGCACCGTGGAAATGCGCTGGGCCACGATGATCTGAGTTTTGCCGCCAAGCTGCTCAGCGAGCGCATGGCGCAGCGCGGCGTCAGTTTTGTAGTCGAGCGCACTGAAGCTGTCGTCAAACAAAAACGCGCGAGCATCAGTGGCAAGCGCGCGGGCGATAGCCAAGCGCTGGCGCTGGCCGCCCGAAACGTTCGTGCCGCCTTGGGAAATTTCGGTTTTAAAGCCCTCGTCCATGTCGTCCACAAAATCGGCCTGGGCGATTTCCGCCGCAGCGCGCACGCGTTCGGCATTCAGCTCGTCGGCGGCGTAGTCGACGTTTTCTTCAACCGTGCCGCTGAACAGGAAGGCCTTTTGCGGAACGTAGCCCAATTGGCCGCGCAGCGCGTGCAGCGACAGGTCGCGAATATCGATGCCGTCGATGGTAATGGAGCCTTCCGACACGTCAGCGAAACGCTCCACGAGTTTGATCACCGTAGACTTGCCTGAGCCGGTCGAGCCGATGATGGCCGTGGTTTGACCAGGCTTCGCGGTGAAGTCGACGTGCTCGAGCACACAATCTTGCGAGCCAGGATATCTGAAGCTCACGTCGTTGAAAGCGATTTCGGCACCACCCGTGCGCGCGGCGAGTTCGTCGTCGCGACACACTCCAGTCGAAGGGTCGGCGATCGAGCTTTCCGTCTTAAGCACCTCATCGATGCGCTGGGCAGCAACATCGGCACGCGGCAGCATGATAGAAAGCATGCCGATCATAAGAAAGCCCATGATAATAACCATGGAATAGGTGATGAACGCGATGAGGTCGCCCGTTTGCAACGTGCCCGCATCAACCGCGTGGCCGCCGAACCAAATGATGGCGACCGACACCAAATTCATAATGAGCATCATGAGCGGCATCATGAACGTCATGACGCGATTCGTGAACAGCTGCGTTTTCATGAGGCGCAGATTTGCTTCGTCGAAACGCTCTTCCTCATGGGCCTCGCGGCCGAACGCGCGCACCACGGGAATGCCCGTAAGAATCTCACGCGACACGAGGTTCACGCGGTCGATGAGCTTCTGCATGATTTTGAACTTCGGCATTGCCACTTTCATGAGGAACAGCATCACTACGGCGATGGCAAGCACGGCTGCCACAATAATCCAGCCCATAGAGAGGTTCGTGCGGGCAATCATGATGATGCCGCCGATGGCCAAAATGGGAGCGTAAAGAATCATGCGCAGCATCATGACCGACACCATTTGCACTTGCTGCACGTCATTGGTGCCACGCGTGATAAGCGAGGCGGCCGAGAAGCTTTGGATTTCAGCGTCCGAAAACGACAACACGCGCTCGAATAGGCGGCTTCGCAGGCTGGCACCGATTTTCGCCGCCGTGCGGCTTGCGATGAAGCCCACGATTACGGCGATAACCATGCCGAGCGCGGCAAGGCCGAGCATTTTGCCACCCGTGATGAGCAGGTAATTCATCTGCATGGCGTTCAGGTCGTAACCGAGTTGCTCATACTCAGCTTTTGCGGCGGCAATTGCCTGCTGGCCCACGATGGAATCGGCCATGTCGCCCATCTGCGACTTCGCTTCATCGAGCATGGTTTGAACGTCAGGCTTCTGCACCATGCCGGCATCATAAGCGGCTTTCAGCCGGTCGAGGTCCATGCCGGTTTGATCGGCGTAATGCACTGCAACAAGCGGCATGGACATGGCATCGTCGAGCTCCGCGCGATGCTCGCGGCCGAAGTCGGTGAGCTCGTAGGTGCCATCGGAGCGTTGGGAGTAGGAATCGGCAAACAGGCTTTCGTTCTGCTCGCTTTCCATAATGGCGACCAAGTCGTGCGTGCGCTCGGTGAGTGCATCGGTCGACGCATGCTCGACGCCCGATTGCTGAATACCCACGTCAACGATGTCGGATGTGTAATTCGGCAACGATAAATCACAAAATGCTTGAACCGCGAGCAGTATCACGACGATCACTACCGCGATTTTATGATTCGCGAAATTCTTGATTAGGCGCATGGCTCGCCGCCTTCCTTTTCGCAGCGAAAACCGCTGCCGGCAGCGCCGAATCGCTCAGGATGGCGCGACGCCGACGCGTGGCTCGATTCGGAATTGCAGCACGTCTCACTTGTCGAGCTTGATGCAGAATCGAAACGAAAATCGGATTCCCGACCAATTGTGGAATCTGAGCAAACGGCGCTTTCTTGGCCGTGGGCAGAATCGGAGCACGGGACGCTTTCTGCGGCGCAAGCCCGCTCGCCCCCACAACGCATCCCGCCAGATGCACGCTTCCAGGGATGCGATTCCTCAAATTCAAGCATGCGATTCACGATGCGTACGAATTCGCGAGCGTCGTCTTCGCCCAAGAATTCGAGCATATGCATGAAGCGCTCGTCATGCAGGCGGCGGCCTTCTTTTTCGAACTCGTGGCCCGCATTGGTCAGGGAAATCGTGACGGAGCGAGAATCGCCCTCGCCACGCCTGCGCACGATAAGACCCTTCTCCTCAAGCGACTTCAGCGTTTGCGAAACCGCGCCCGGCGTCGCATGGGAGCACGCGGCGAGCATACCGGGGCGCACGACCTCGCCGTGCGCTTCTATTATGGAAAGCATCATGAGCGCATTGATCTCGCCGCGCGTGATGCCCGGCGGCAGCGGCGGCGTCGAGCGGCGTTGGCGCATGCGCTGCATCGTTTCAAACATTTCGTTGCGCAACGCTTCCAGAGATTCGCTCATATCAACCCCTTTCGAAACTCGAATCGTTTAGTTTCTAAATATTTAGCTTCTAAACAATATCGAACTTAAAAGGAATTTCAAGCGCTGTTACCTAAATGAAGACAGTCGCTGAAATTGATTCATAATTTTTCAAGGCGATCACTTTGCCACGGTCACCACGGCACAATCGCTACGATATGGTCACTGCGCAATTATCACGACAAACCCGCTATAGCACCGTCGCTATGCACGATTCCTATGACACAACCATTCCGTCACAATCGCTACGATATGATTTGGGCGATACGACTGCTCCGCCACAATCGTTACGGAAAGCCCGATGCGCCATGATCGCCATAGTACGATTCTACGGCACGCGGTGAGGCCGTTTTCCATGACACATGCCGCGCCGAAGCCCCGAACGGCATACAGCGATTGCAAGCCTTGCGGCGCGCGTCGATTGAGGCCGTGGCTGCATTCAACAATTGAGCCCGTGACGGCGTGCGGCGGCAGAGCCGCAAAGGCCCACGAAGGTACGGGGAACCAGCCGTGAAGACACAAGGCTATGAGAGTACAGCGAAGCGAGGAATGCCGCTGGGAACCCACTTGGCAAAAACGCTCGACCAAAGTCACCTATCCAAAAACGCGCGTTAAGCGCTCAAGCGGCATTCACTCCGAGCGACATGTGGCAAGAAAGCCGTATGGGCCGAGAGACGCGTGAATCGAAGGTCGCACGACTCGAACGTCATGTGAGTCGAAGGTCATGCGGATCGAGTGACATGTGGACTTGTCAGAAAATGGCGCAATGGGGCCCAATTGCAGAAGATGACGACCTTGCTGGCAGAAAATGCGAGAAGGGGGCCTCGCCATCTACGGACAGAGTCGAATCTCCGAACCGGAGCGCCGCTACGACCTGCGCTTTTGTGACGATGCGACCCATCGCGAACGCCCGATTGCTCCTTTCGCAACGAATATCGGACTGCAATCGGGCCCCCTTGTGGCATTTTCTGACACCAGGGCGCAGAAACAGCGCAATCGGAATGCACGGCAACCAGCATCAAAGCAGCCAACGAACGTCAGACGCCCAAATGCCGCTAAGGCGCGGGCATGTATGTCAGATATCCAAAATGCGGCTAGGTCGAACCATGCACGCCAGGCAATCAAAATGAGGCCGAGGCACGGCCATATATGCCAGGCGTCCAAAAACAAGCGAGCCGAGGCGGCGACGTGAAGAAGTGTCGGCATCGCAAATGCGTCACCAGGTGACAGTCGGGAACACACCGCTGCACAGCCATGTATGAGTCGCCGCGCAATCAAATGCGCCTACGGCGGCGAGATTGAGTTCATACCGCCGTGAATGCGATATAACGCACTTTACGCACCCCACCGCGCTAACGAGGACTCCGCGACGCTTCGGAAATCATGACCACCCGCATAGCGGGTGGTTTGCTCTTAGGGTATAACCCTTGGAA
>ERZ824473.687-NODE-687-length-57541-cov-4.653898_pt1 | contig 57541 bp, 59 predicted proteins | sample MGYA00519874_ERZ824473 | MGnify/ENA primary metagenome ERZ824473 (study PRJEB31778, sample SAMEA3449151) | human gut metagenome | biome: human gut; feature: human-associated habitat; material: faeces | place: United Kingdom | collected 2010/2012 ... | reverse complement strand
GTAGTCAAGCGCAAACATTAGCAAGTAATATGGAATCAGGAGATAGAACAACAAGTTTACTATTTGGAGTACAATGGGACTTAACATTAAAATATTTAGAGAAAACAGGAACAAGCCAAGCAGAGTTAAAAGAAGATAGTACAAATTGGGGAAATTATAAAAACAATCCATGGAATATAACAAATGCAAATTTAAAATATGCAGTATATGATACTAGTTCATATCCATATAAAATAGGTTCATGGGCAAACGCAACAGAAAAATCAAAAACTGATAATGAAATGATATTATTATCGACAGGAGCAGATAGTTCATTTAGCAAAATGGGAATATGCGATTTGGCAGGAAACGTATGGGAATGGACTCTAGAATATACTTCTGATACTTTTTCTCCTTATCTTTGTGCTTTTCGAGGAGGTTATTGTAATAACAGTGGTAATAGTTATGGGCAAGCCAGTGGCCGTGGAAACTGTGGTACTACTGTTTTTGACGATAGCTACGGCTTCAGGGTTGCACTTTATTAATCGTAGACCTGAGTCCTGTACAGCGATGTACCAAAACGGGCTCCAACAAAGAATCGAATATAGACTATACAAGAAATAGGACCTATAAATTTATATATAGGTCCTATTCTTATAAATATTTTTTCAAGTGAAACTAAAAAGTAGTTTCAAATATTTCAGCAGGCTTCATATCACCACAATCACAAATAGATTGAAAAGCTATTTTATGAGCAACTACAATTACTGTATCATATTTATTTTTATATTTATTGATAACAGACATAACTCTAGTTTGTAATTGTTCTTTTGTTTCCCAGTTTCGTTTTTCGTTCTTTGGATAAACTCCATTATTTTCAATATAATCTTTATAATAAGTTTTTAATTCATCACTATTTTTATATTGATAAGTAAGATCAGGTTGCCATTCTCGAATATCTGGTTCTATAACAATATCAATACCAGTTTCTTTAGAAATTATGCTAGCTGTTTGCAATGCTCTTGTATATGGAGAAGATACAATAATTTGAGCATTTTTTAGTTGATGGTCTTTTGAAGTTTCTATAACATATTTTATTTTATCTTGTTTTAATGGTGCTAAATCATGTCCATGACCTATAAAACCATGTGTGTCTCCATATGTGTAATCTGGTTCACCATGCCTAATTAAATAGAATTTTGCCATATTTGTTCCTCCGATTCTAATAATTTAAATAGTTTGCTTTTATTTTATTATTTTTAGTTTGTTTTTTCAATATTTTTAAGTATTTTTCATGCTTTTATTTTTTGTTGTATAATGTAAATATGATAGAATAGAGAAAAAAAGGATGATGTAATAAAAGTGTAATATTCCCATAAAAAATTATAAAAATCTATTGAAAAAATTATAAAATGTGTGTATAATGAATATAATAGTAGTAGATATTAATATCTACTATAATTAAAATGTGAGTCGCCACCCTATTGGCGAAATAAATGGATAGGTGAGAAAATGTGAGCCGCAACCCTGCTTGCGAGATATAAATGGGCAGGTGGAAAAATGAAAATTATAGTAAAATATGGGGTCTAAAAAGTAGATCCCATATTTTTATAAAGGAGAGAGAATAATAATGGTAATAGAGGATGGAAAATTTTATTTTATAAAAGATGAATTTTTTGATATATTTAAAGATTATGGGCTAATGGTTAATAAAGAAAATGGAAATAAAAGACCTTGCTATTTTTGCTTTAAAGATAGACAGAATAGTGAAATAATTTGGTTTGTTCCAATATCTACTAAGTATGATAAATATAAAAAATTATATGATATAAAAAAGATAAAAAGTGGAAAAAGACCAGTATATAACTTTGTTTTTGGTAATGTTTTAGGAAAAAAAGCAGTTTTTTTAATACAAAATATATTTCCAACAACATTAGAATACATAGAAAAAAAGTACACAAATTCTAATAGAGATGTTGAAATACCAGAAGTTGTAAAAGCAGAAATAATTACAAAATCATTAAGGGTAGTTGACCTTGCAAAAGGCGGTGTAAAAATTCCATTTTATGACATAATTGAAATGAAAAATATATTGCTAGATAATAATGAAAAAGCAAAAATATAGTGTCATTTTTTCTTTTATAGGTTAACAGAAATTATTAAAAAGTGCTTGACTTTTAATAATAAAAAAGGTTATTATAAATATAATAAAGCTACAAAAATTAATAAAAATCTACCTTTTCTGTACTGAACCCAAAAAATTGGACACTTTTAGACTAGTTATGCAGCTTGGGAATGGACTCTGTATTGAACAGGGCTCATTCCTTTTAATTTACTCTTAATTCTTTTGTTATTATAATAATCTATATATTCAATTATATCTTTCTCTAATTCTTCTATCTTCTCATATTTATTCATATAAAATAATTCTGATTTTAGTAATCCAAAAAAATTTTCTGCTAATGAATTATCTAAACAATTTCCTTTTCTTGACATGCTTTGTCTAATCCCTTTTTCCTGTAATAGATGCTGGTATCGCTTCATTTGGTATTGCCATCCTTGATCAGAATGTAATATTAAATTTGTATCATTTGGAATCTTTTTAAAAGCCTTTTCTAACATATCGGTTACTTGTGAAAATATTGGATGTCTTGATATATTAAAACTTATAACTTCTCCATTAAATAAATCTATAATAGGTGATAAATATATTTTTTCCTTATTAACCTTGAATTCTGTTATATCTGTAACCCATTTCTCGTTTGGTTTTTCTGCCTCAAATTCGCGATTCAAAAGATTGTTGCAGATTTTTCCTATTTCACCTTTATATGATTTATATTTTTGGGCTCGTACAAAACACTGTAATCCTAACTCTTTCATAAGTTTCAAAACAGTCTTGTGATTTATTTCAAATTCTCTATTATGCAATTCCATTGTCATTCTTCTATAACCATATCTACCTTTATTCTCGTGATAAATAGCTGTTATTTGTTCTTTTATTTCTTTATATTTATCTGGTTCCTTCATTCTATTTAATTGATAGTAAAAAGTACTTCTTGTTACTTCAGCATATTTTAACAAAGCCTCTAATTTAAATTCATGCCTTAATTCATCTATTACAATTACTTTCTCGAATGTTTTGGCTTTGTTCTTTCCTGAACTAAGGCTTGCAATTTTTTTTAGTATGCATTTTCCATTCTCAATCTTTCTACTTCTGCAATTAAATCTTCTGCACTTTCTGTAGTTAATTTCTTTTTTCTTAGTTTAAAATTCATTTTTTTCATTCTCCCTCGTCGCTCTTCATATAAAGCTTGAGGTCCTTCCTTAGAATATATTTGTTCCCATTTAGCAACTATTTGATTATTTCCCAAGTTAAATTTTATACATGTTTCTGTTAATGATAAATGGTTTTTATGCATATATTCTACTACATTTTGTTTGAATTTACCATCATATTTTTGATTATTTTTTATTAAACCTTTTTCTCCATGTTCTTGATATTTTCTGACCCATTTTAGTACAGTATGACTTTCCTTCATATTAAAGTATTTCGCGGCATCTTTGTAACCGTGATGTTCTTCTATGCAATATTTAACAACCTGTAATTTAAATTCTTCTGTATACTTTAGCATAAAAATAAACCCTCCTTATTAAACATTTTTGTCTAATAATTTGGGTTCACTTCATTCGAGGTAGGTTTTTGTTAGAATGAGGTAAATGAAAGTAAAAAATGGAAAATGTAAGAGAGAGGGCTGTTAATGGGCGGAAAAACAATTATAAAGAATTTTTGTGTAGTATTATTTTTTGTTGTATTTATGATTGCAGGGATTGTGATATGTGAGAATAAATTGCCATCTGAGCCATTAAATGAAGATGAAATAAAAACATTGATTTCAAAATATACAAAATTTGATAATATAAAGATAGAAACTATTGAAAATGGCAATGGAACAGAAGAAATGAAAATAATAACAAATATAAAGGATGGGAAAACCAAAATAACTACAAAAGGTAAAGATTCAGAAATGATAGAATGGTCAGATTCTGAAAGTGGCGAAAATATAATGATAGATGTAGAAAATAAAACTTGGTATGATATTGCTAAAGGTGGTAATGAAAATATTGGTCAAGACTCATATTAATTTATTGGATATGAAAAATACAACAATTCTAAATGTGCTATAATAGAACAAATAAATGAAATTTCATATGAAGGAAAAGATGCTGGACAATTATTAAAAACTACCGCAAAAATGTGGGTAGATTTAAAGACTGGAGTGGCTTTGAAAACAGAGTATAGCAATAATCTTGACTTAAAATATCAAGCCTACTCAGTAGTAACATTCAATAAGGTGACTGATGAAGATGTTATGAAGCCAGATTTGAATGGTTATACTCAGAGATATTAAATGAAAACTATTATTAAATTTGAAATAAAAATTATCGAAGTGCCTTTTTTGGATATCAAAAGAAAAGTAGCAAAAATTTTTGTATAGCACTTGTATTTACCATTTACAAGTGCTATAATAATGACTTGGAAAAATTTGTATCACATCACCAAACAATAATTATTGGAGGTAAGAGAGACAATGAAAAAATGTGAATTTGTATCCCTTGTGTTGGCAATAGTCTTAGGAGTAGTTTTAGGTTTATGGTATAAAACACTTAACGGAATTGGTGAAAATGTTGACTTTAGGACAATTGCAATATTTTTAAATATTGTGTTGTTATGGAAAATATTTGAAACAGCACATTATTTACTCAAAGAAACCAACAAGGAAGAATTAATTGTTCGGTTACTTTTCTTCACGAGTGCATTTGTATTGCTGCAATCTTTAATTTTGATTCAAATTGTTGTAGCAACGATTAGCGAGACAATCCTATGTGTAGTAATTGGGATTTGCGTAGTTATTTCCGCAATGTCAGGAACAGTTACGTATTTAGCATGGAAGTGCAAGAAAAAATAAGAGAATAAGCAATAAAGCAGGGCAATGCCTTGCTTTATTTGCGTTTATCAGATATAATTGGCAAAGAAGAAGGTGTCAGAATGAAAAAAATTTTATTAGTAGAAGATAATGAAACTATTGTATTTGGACTAAAATATTCTTTAGATCAAGAAGGCTTTAGTGTTGAAACAGCTAAAAATATAATAATGGCAAAGGCTCAAATAAAAAAACAGAAATTTGATTTATGCTTATTAGATATTTCATTGCCAGATGGTGATGGGTATGAGTTATGTGAATATATAAAGAAAAATGAAAGCATGCCGGTTATATTTTTAACAGCAAAAGATGAAGAAAAAGATGTTGTACAAGGACTTGATATGGGAGCAGACGACTATGTGATAAAGCCATTTAGGACTAGAGAATTAATTTCAAGAATTAATAGTGTTTTACGAAGATATCATAAAGATGATGAGGAAAAAACAATAAAATGTGGTAATATTAAAATTGATGTAGATAAAGCAATTGTATACTTAGATGATAGAGAGATTGTTTTTACAAGTTTGGAATATAAAATTTTATTACTATTGTTTTCTAATAAAAATATTCTTGTAACTAGAGAACAAATTTTAGACAAGATTTGGGATATGGCTGGAAATTTTGTTAATGATAATACTTTGACAGTGTATATTAAAAGAATAAGAGAAAAGCTTGATGATAAAGATGGAAAAATAATTCAAACTGTTAGAGGAATAGGATATAAGGTGGTAGAAAAATGTTAAAATCTAAAAAAGTTACAATACCAATTATAGTGCTATCAATAATAATGATAGTAATATCATCAATGATACTAAAAAACAAAGAGCAAGAGTATCAAAAAATTGTAAATGAATCAATAGCAGAAATTGTAGGAAAAATAAAAGAAGAATATCCAAATGTAAAAGAAGAGGAAATAATAAAGATTTTGAACGAAAGCAATGAAGGAAAGTCAGAAGGGCAAAAAGTGTTGCAAAAGTATGGAATTAATATAAAAGAAAATCCAGCAATTGAAGCAATGGAAAATCAAGAACAAGAAATCATGATAATAAATGTAGTAAGTATAGGTGTAAGCGTCATTTTGTTACTGATAATTGTAAATATATATTATCATAGCAGAAACCAAAAAATACAAGAAATTATAAAATATATAGAAGCAATCAATAATAAAAATTATGATTTAAAAATAGCAGAAAATACAGAAGATGATTTAAGTAATTTTAGAAATGAATTATATAAAATAGCTATAATGTTAAAGGAACAAGCAAGTCAATCAATTAATGATAAAAAGGCATTGCAGACTTCTCTTGAAGATATTTCACATCAATTAAAAACTCCATTAACATCAATTTCAATCATGTTAGATAATATTAGAGAAAATCCTAATATGGATGAACATACAAGGCAAGAGTTTATTTATGAAATTAGTAGGCAAATCAATTGGATAAATTGGCTAGTAATTTCTCTTTTGAAATTATCTAAGTTAGATTCTAATACAGCAGTTTTTGTACAAAAAGAGATTAAAGTAGAAGATTTAATAAATAATGTTGTCAAAAATTTGGCAATTCCAATAGATATCAAACAACAAAATGTAATTGTAAATGGATCAAGTGATGTAATGTTTGTAGGGGATTATAATTGGCAATTAGAGGCATTAACTAATATTGTTAAAAATTGTATAGAACATACTGTAGAAAATAAAAATATTTATATAAATTGGGAAGAAAATAATTTCTATACTAAAATAGCAATAAAAGATGAAGGTGTGGGAATTGATAAAAAAGATGTTAAACATATATTTGAACGTTTTTATAAAGGTAAGAATTCTTCAGAAAATAGTGTGGGAATCGGTTTGGCGTTGGCTAAAAGTATTATAGAAAAAGATAATGGATATATTATTTGTGCATCAGAATTAGGTAGAGGAACGACCTTTGAAATAAAATATATGAAACCATAAATTTAGAAAGTTCGGTCAGGAATATTGACAAGATATCTTTAATATGATAATCTGGTATCGAAAACCAGATATGGTTAAGAAAGGAAAAAAATAATGGAAAGAGAAAGATATTTTAATGCAATCGAATTTAAAGATATCAAAGGAATAATATACAATTCAGCAAAGCAATTTGCCACAAATACAGCATTTATATTAAAACATAAGAAAGACAAAGAAGTAACATATGAAAATATAACATATAAAAAATTATTACGAGATATCAATGCATTTGGAACAAAGTTATTTCAAATGGGATTTAAAAACAAAAGAATAGCAATTGTAGGAAGAAACAGATATGAATGGGTAATAGCTCATTTATCAAATTTATTAGGTGGAATAGTTTCAGTTCCACTAGACAAAGAATTACAAGTAGATGAATTAGAAAGTTGCTTAGTTAGAAGCAAAGCAGATGTAGTAGTATTTGATGAAAAATATATTGATAATATAGAAGAAATCAAAAGAAGAGGAAATACTAATTTGCAAGAATACATTTGTATGGCAGCAAGAGAAGGATATCAAAACTTTTGGGATTTAAAAGAACAAGGAGAAAAGCTTTTAAATGCTGGAGAAAAAGAATATACAAGTGCAAAAATTAAAGAAGATGAGTTGGGAATTTTATTATTCACATCAGGAACAACTTCAAAATCAAAGGCAGTAATGCTTTCACAACATAATATTGCATCAAATGTATATGCAATGTTATTAGTAGAAAACTTTTTAACAACAGATGTAAATTTAGCATTTTTACCATTCCATCATATATTTGGTTCAACAGAAATGATAGTAATGCTTGCATCTGGTTTAGCAACAGCATTTCCAGATGGATTGAGATATGTAGCTCAAAACCTAAGAGAATACAAAGTTTCATTATTTGTAGGTGTGCCTTTACTAGTAGAAGCAATCTATAGAAATATTGAAAAAGAAGTTGAGAAAAAAGGAAAAACTAAAACAATAAATACAGCTAAAAAGATAAGTAATGCATTGCTAAAATGCCATATAGATGTTAGAAGAAAAATGTTCAAATCAGTTCTTGATGCACTTGGCGGAAATATGAGATTTATCATTTCTGGTGGTGCACCATTAGATAAGAAAGTTGCTAAAGGATTCAACGAGTTAGGAATCGATTTAGTTCAAGGATATGGTTTAACAGAAACAGCCCCTGTAATTTCAGCAGAGAACTTCAAAAAGAAGAAGAGTGGTTCTATTGGATTCCCAATGGATAATGTAGAAGTAGAAATTGTAGATAAAGACGAAAACGGAATTGGTGAATTACGTGTAAAAGGTCCAAATGTAATGTTAGGCTATTATGAAAATGAAGAAGAAACTAAAAAAGTTATTAGAGATGGCTGGTTCTATACAGGAGATTTAGGATATATTGATAAAGATGGATTCTTATTCTTAACAGGTAGACAAAAAGATATGATTGTTTTAAAAAATGGAAAAAAGGTATTCCCAGAAGAATTAGAAACATTAATTAATAGACTAGATTTAGTAAAAGAGTGCATAGTGTTTGGAATGCCAGAAGAGAATGATAAAAATGATTTAAAATTATCAGTAAAGATAGTTTATGACAAAGATGTTGCTAAGGAGAAATATCCAAATGCTTCTGAAGAAGAATTAAAGAAAATAATATGGGAACAAATAAAAGAAATCAATAAAACATTCCCACCTTATAAATATATTAAAAATATGATTTTAACTGATGAGGAATTAATAAAGACAACAACACATAAAGTAAAAAGACAAGAAGAAATAAAGAGAATATTAGGATAATTAATAAAAAAGCCTCTTATGCAAATTAATTAATAATGCATAAGAGGTTTTTGGCTTTTTTACAAAGATACCAATTGCCCGGTTACTTTAAATAAATTTGGAAACAATTGCTTAATTTCATCTTTGCTAAAGTCTTTGTTCATGAAAATTCTTTTCCCATCCACTATAGTGCAAATACTATAATGATCAGTTTTTGCAAAGGACTTAGCAACATATGTAATTGTTTCATAAGTGTTCCATATGTCGTTGTTTTCTAAGAATTGCCCTGATACTACCCACAGATATAATGGATTTTGCATCAATGGGCTTTCAAGCGCTGAAGCTAAAGAACAAATTCTTTCATTTTTTCCAATTTTGTTTAAAACATGTGAAGGTTTCATAGCAGTACTCCTTATCATGATGTGTTATAACTCAGGCAAACAAAAAGCTAGATATTACTAGCCAATATACTAATATTATATACTGTTTTATGTAAAATGTCAAACAAAAAAGTTATTTTTGACTATTGACTTTTAAAATAGTGATTATTATAATACTAATAGGTAATAATAAAAGAAAAGGAAGGTAATTATTATGAATCATGAAATGTATGAAATTATGAAAGATGGAAGAGGATTTATTGCAGCACTTGACCAAAGTGGTGGAAGCAGCAGTAAAACATTAAAAGCTTATGGAATTCCAGAAACTGAATATAACTCAGAAGAAGAAATGTTCAATTTAATCCATGAAATGAGAAAAAGAGTATTTACAAGTAAATCATTTACAAATGAACATATAATAGGAGCAATCTTATTTGAAAAAACAATGATGTCAAAAGTAAATGATGAATTTACAGCTGACTATTTATGGAATCAAAAACACATTGTTTCTTTCTTAAAAGTAGATAAAGGATTACAAGAAGAAAACAATGGTGTAAAATTAATGAAACCAATTCCAGAACTTGCAGAAGAATTAAGAGAAGCTAATGAAAAGCATGTTTTCGGAACAAAAATGAGATCAGTAATTTATGAAGCAAACAGAGAAGGAATTGCTGAAATTGTAAAACAACAATTTGAATTTGCAAAAATAATTTGTGATGCAGGATTAGTTCCAATTATCGAACCAGAAGTTGATATTAATTCAGCAGAAAAAGAAAAATGTGAAGAAATATTAAAAGAAGAAATCAAAAAACAATTAGAAACATGGAGTAAAGAAGATAAAATCATGTTCAAGTTTACAATACCAACAGTTGCAAATCATTATTTAGATTTATATGACTATGAATGTGTTGTAAGAATTGTTGCTTTATCTGGAGGATATGATGTTGATAAAGCTGTAGAACTATTAGCACAAAATAATAGAATGATTGCAAGCTTCTCAAGAGCATTATTACAAAATTTAAATGCACATCAATCACAAGAAGAATTTGACCAAAAATTAAATGATGTAATAGTTAAAATTTATAATGCATCAATATCATAAAAAAAAAATTTTAGAAAATTAGCACTCTACTATTGACATTGCTAAAAATAAGTAGTATAATAATAAATGTAATAAGAAAAGAGCACATTCTAAGTACGGACTGTGCTCTTTTGCTAAATTAGGGTCGGTCCTTTTTTTAGCATGTGAAAAAAAGGACCGACCCCAAATTTACAAAGGAGGTAGATATTATGAATATACAAAAATTTACTCAAAAGTCATTAGAAGCAGTACAAAGTGCACAAACATTAGCGGTTGAGAAGCAAAATGCACAAGTAGAACAAGAACATTTATTGTTAGCATTATTAGAACAAGAAAATAGTTTAATTAAAGAACTATTTAAAAAAATTAGTACAACAGAGGGATTGGAAGAAGAGCTAAGAAATACAATAAGTAATATGCCTAAAGTTACAGGAGGAGCTACACAGAGTGATAGTATTTATGTATCACAAGATGTTAATAAAGCATTAGCTGATGCAGAAAACATTGCAAAGAAAATGAAGGATGAATATATTTCTGTTGAACATATTATGTTAGGAATTTTCGACAATGCAAATAGCAAAATTAGAGATTTATTACGTAGATATAGTGTTACAAAAAATGAGTTTTTAAAAGCTTTGTCAGAGGTTAGAGGTAGTGCAAGAGTTACTTCTGATAATCCAGAAGATACTTATGATGTGCTTAAAAAATATGGTCAAGATTTAACTCAATTAGCAAGGGAGCAAAAATTAGACCCTGTTATAGGAAGAGATACAGAAATAAGAAATGTAATACGTATTCTATCAAGAAAAACTAAAAATAACCCATGTTTAATTGGTGAACCTGGTGTTGGTAAAACTGCTATTGCAGAAGGATTGGCACTAAGAATTATTAGAGGAGATGTACCAGAAGGCTTAAAAGAATGTAGTATTTTTTCACTTGATATGGGCTTGTTAATTGCTGGTGCTAAATATAGAGGAGAATTTGAGGAAAGATTAAAAGCAGTATTACAAGAAGTTAAAAAGAGTGAAGGAAGAATAATTCTATTTATCGATGAAATTCATACAATTGTAGGAGCTGGAAAGACAGATGGTGCAATGGATGCAGGAAATCTATTAAAACCAATGTTAGCAAGAGGTGAATTACATTGCATTGGTGCAACAACATTAAATGAGTACAGACAATACATTGAAAAAGACCAAGCACTTGAAAGACGTTTCCAACCAGTAATGGTAGATGAACCATCAGTTGAAGATACAATTTCAATTTTAAGAGGTTTGAAAGAAAGATATGAAGTATATCATGGTGTTAAGATATCAGATAATGCATTAATTGCTGCAGCTACACTATCACATAGATATATTTCAGACAGATTTTTGCCAGACAAAGCAATAGACTTAGTTGATGAAGCATGTGCAATGATTAAAACAGAAATGGAATCAATGCCAACTGAACTTGATGAAGTTTCTAGAAAAATTATGCAATTAGAAATTGAAGAAACAGCATTAAGCAAAGAAAAAGATGAAATTTCTAAACAACGTTTAGCAGATATTCAAAAAGAAAAAGCAGAATTAAAAACTAAATTTGATGCAATGAAGGCAAAATGGGAAAACGAGAAAGCTGCCATTGGCAAAGTTCAAAAATTACGTGAAGAAATTGAGCAAACTAATGCTCAAATTGAACAAGCAGAAAGAAGTTATGATTTAAATAAAGTTGCAGAACTAAGATATGGCAAACTTCCAGAGTTGCAAAAAGAATTACAAAAAGAAGAAGAAATTTCAGAAAAGAGCAAAGAAGATGGATTGTTAAGAAATAAAGTAACAGACGAAGAAATTGCAAAAATTATATCAAGATGGACTGGAATACCTGTTACCAAATTAATGGAAGGCGAAAGAGAGAAAATTTTGAATTTGGACAAAATTCTTCATAAGAGAGTAATAGGACAAGATGAAGCTGTTGAAAAGGTTTCAGAGGCAATTATGCGTTCAAGAGCAGGCATAGGAGACCCACGTAGACCAATAGGTTCATTTATGTTCTTAGGTCCAACAGGTGTTGGTAAAACAGAGCTTGCTAAATCACTTGCAGAGGCATTATTTGATGATGAACACAATATGGTAAGAATTGATATGTCTGAATATATGGAAAAATATTCTGTCTCAAGATTAATTGGTGCGCCTCCAGGATATGTAGGATATGATGAAGGTGGACAACTAACAGAAGCAGTTAGAAGAAGACCATATTCAGTTGTATTATTTGATGAAATCGAAAAAGCACATCCAGATGTATTTAATGTATTGCTACAAGTTCTTGATGATGGACGTATTACAGATTCACAAGGCAGAACAGTAGACTTTAAAAATACAATTATAATATTGACATCAAATTTAGGCTCTGAATATATTTTGGAAGGAATTCAAGAAAATGGAGAAATTTCAGAAGAGGCTAAAAATAAAGTAGAAGAGTTATTAAAGAGAAGTTTTAGACCTGAGTTTTTGAATAGATTAGATGAAATAGTATTTTATAAACCACTTCGTAAAACAGAGATTTCTAAGATATTAGATCTTTTAATTACTGATTTGGAAAGAAGACTTGAAGATAAAAATATCAAACTTGAATTGACTCAATCAGCAAAAGACTATTTAATTGATAATGGTTATGATGAAGTTTATGGTGCAAGACCTTTGAAGAGATTTGTACAGAAAAAGCTTGAAACATTGATTGCTAAAAAGATTTTGTCACAGGAAATTTTACCTAATACAACAGTAAAAGTTGATAGTAATCAAGAGGGATTGTTTATAAGCCATGAATAATTTAATAATGAAAAAATCACAAAAGTAATTTGACTTTTGTGATTTTTTATGTATAATTAAATTGAATATATAAATTATTGGAGAAAATAATGGAAAATAATTATAGAAAAAGTAGAGGAAAACATAGTCAATCTTCTAGATATGGAAGGCCTACATATAGACAACCAGTAAGAAGAAAGAAAAAAGTTGTTAAAAAGAAAAAACTAAATATGAAAAAAGTATTGATGGTATTTATTATAATAGCTGCAATAATTATTCTGATAAATAAATCACCAGCTAAGAAAAAAACTAAAGAGGCTTCAACACCAGAAAATACGGTTGCAAATGCAACAAATACATTTTCAGGTAATACAACAGAAGATACAACAAATACTTCTTCAAGTAATACAACAGAAACGCCAAAAAAGAAAATTGATGATTGGAGAGTAACATTAGCTAATTATGAAAATATACTTCCAGAAAATTTCACAGTAAAAGTCTCAAATATAGATTCAACTAGGCAATTTGATTCAAGAGCAATAGGAGAACTTACAGATATGATGAATGCAATGCGAAAAGCAGGCATAACTAATATTTGGGTACAATCAGCATATAGAAGTGTTGCAAGACAAAAAGAGTTATATGATGCTAGTGTTCAGAAATACTTAAAACAAGGTAAAACACAAGAAGAAGCTCAAAAGCTAACAGATGAATATATCAATAAGCCTGGTTCAAGTGACCACAATTTAGGACTAGCAGTTGACTTTAATTATGTAGACAACAAATTTGAAAAACTAGAGGGGTTTAAATGGTTACAACAACATGCAGAAGAATATGGCTTTGTACTTAGATATCCAAAGGACAAAGAAAATATTACTAAAATTGCCTATGAATCATGGCATTGGAGATATGTTGGAAAGGAACATGCTCAAAAGATGAATGAATTGAATATGTGTTTAGAAGAGTATGTAGAATATTTGCAAAAAGGAAATTAATGTAGTATAATAAATAAGTTCGTTTTGTAAAATATCCAAACATAATTATGTAGGAGGTAAGCATGACAATACTTATTTTCGTAGCTATGGTTCTACCAGTAGAACTTTGGCTGTCAGTTCAAATGATTATTAAAGGAAAGAATAATTATGCAATTGTTGGTGAATTGTTTTTTTCGATAGTATTAGCATATGGATTGACAAAACTACAGCTTTCATGGCAACAAATTTTAGCAGTTGTTATTTTAGAATATTTTCTTGCAAAAGTGTTGTTGATAATCTTTATGATTGTTGCTAGAAAATACAGTTTTTATGTAATTAAAAGATTGGCAGCAGAAAAAAGGAAGAGAAAAAATACAGCATTTACAAAAAGATATTCTGATACAAGAAGATTGAAACGGATTAAAAAGTTTTATCAGGCTCAATATTGGCCAAGGCTAAAACTTGGTCTTCCAGGAATGGCCAATCAGACTCATGGAGTTACTAAAGTAAAATTTGATGATGAAGGTTTTCCAAAGTTCAGATCGTACTATAAAGTGAAATTGCAAAGAAAAGATTTCAGGAAAAAGAGAGAACAACACTTTTATATTTGTAATAAAAAACTATATAGAGCAGTTATGTCTAGTGCAACATTGAAGGTAAATTTAAAGCTTTCAAGCAAAGATATAAAAAGATTGGAACAAGGAGAAACGCCATCCAAGTATGTTTGGCATCATCATCAGGATGCAGGAGTACTTCAGTTGGTAGAGCGGTCCATTCACGAAAAAACTTATCATGTAGGTGGTTATTCCATCTGGGGAGGTAAGAACTAAAATTGAAATCCTCGGTCAATTTAGGACCGGGGATTTTTTTTACACTTTTTTATAAAAGTCACTTTGGAGTCACTATTGTGAAATATTATATAATCAAATAAAGTCAAAGACGAAATGTCTGGAAAGGAAAAGAAAATGGAAATTTTAAAAGTAGAAAATTTATGTAAGATATATGGAAAAGGAGAAAATGAAGTAAAGGCAGTTGACAATGTATCTTTTTCAGTGGAAAAAGGTGAATTTGTGGCAATTGTTGGAGCTTCTGGAAGTGGAAAATCAACATTATTACATTTACTAGGAGGAGTAGACAGACCTACTAGTGGGAAGGTATTTATAGATGGTGAAGATATTTATAAATTGAGTGATGATCAGCTTGCGATTTTTAGAAGAAGACAGGTTGGGTTGATTTATCAATTTTACAATTTGATACCTATTTTAAATGTAGAGGAAAATATTACATTACCATGTAATTTAGATGGAAAACAGGTGGAACAAGCTAAATTAGATGAATTATTGAAAACATTAAAATTGGAAAATAGGAGAAAACATCTTCCAAATGAATTATCAGGGGGGCAACAACAAAGAGTTTCAATAGGAAGGGCAATAATAAATAATCCTGCAATTATGCTAGCAGATGAACCAACAGGAAATCTAGATAGTAAATCATCTGAGGAGATAATTTCATTATTAAGGCTTTCTAATAAAAAATATAATCAAACAGTAATTATTATAACACATGATGAAAAAATTGCTTTGGAGGCTGATAGAGTTATTACAATTGATGATGGAAAAATTATTAAAGATGAAAAATGCTAAAAAAAGGACCGACCCCAAATTCGCAGAAAGGAAAGAAAAAAGATGAAAAATATATTAAATAAATTTACACTAAGAAGTTTGAAATTGAATATAAAAAGAACCATTGCAACTTGCATGGGAATAATAATGTCTACAGCTCTTATATGTGCAGTTGCAGGAGTAGCTTCAAGTTTTCAACAAACATTGATTAACCATACAATAGAGTTAGATGGAGATTATCATGTTGTATTTTTTAATATATGCAAGAATGATCAAAAATACATATTTGAAAATAGAAATGTTAAGAGTACATGTATAATTCAGGGTATAGGATATTCTGAGTTAAAAGAAAGTAAAAATGATTATAAGCCTTATATGTATTTAATGGCTTTTGATAAAGATGCATTAAATAATTTTGGATTAAGAGTAACAGAAGGCAGATTACCACAAAATTCAAATGAAGTAGTTATTTCTAAACATATGGAAGAAAATGGTGGAGTTTCATTATATAAAGTTGGAGATAAAATTACTTTAAATCTTGGAAAAAGAGTTGCTGATGATGGAAGTGAATTGACGCAAAATAATAGTTATAATAACCCAAAAGATAGTAATGACACAGATTATGTTGAAGAACATATAACAAATACAAAAGCAGAAGAGTTTACAGTTGTCGGAATAATTGAAAGGCCAAACAGAGAAATTGAACCATATAGTGCTCCTGGTTATAGTGTTATTACATTATTAGATGATACTAATATGAATGCAAATAATCCAATAGATATTTTAGTTAAATTTAAAAATATTAAAGAAACTTATGACGATACAAAAGAAATTTCTAAACAACTAAGTCAAGGAAGTTATAGTGTTAATAGTGAACTATTAAGATGGTCTGGTGTTGCAAGAAATGAGGGTACTTTACAAATGATGTATGGACTAGTTGGAATTGTAATGGGAATTATTGTTGTATCTAGTGTTTTTGTAATTAGAAATAGTTTTGAAATTTCTATTACAGAAAAAATGAAGCAATATGGGATGTTATCAAGTATAGGTGCTACCAAAAAACAAATCAAGAAAAATGTTTTATTTGAAGGCATGATATTAGGATTAATTTCTATTCCAATAGGAATAGCATGTGGTGCCTTAGCAACAGAAATTTTAATGCAAGTTTCAACTATTTTGGTTGGAAAAACTATGTTTACAAATGAAGTTAAATTTGTATTTAACTTGCCGCTTCTAGCTATTGCTTTAAGTGCTGGACTAGGATTCTTAACAATTTATTTCTCATGTGTATTTTCAGCAAGGAAAGCTGCTAAGATATCACCAATTGCTGCAATCAGAAGTAGTAATGATATAAAAATAAAAGCTAAGAAAATGAAATGTCCAAAAATAATTAATAAGATTTTTGGAATAGGTGGAGAAATTGCATACAAAAATCTAAGAAGAAATAAGAAAAAATATAGAACTACTGTTATATCACTTGTAGTAAGCATTACAGTATTCATTTCATTAAATACATTCTTAAACTATGCATTTGGAATAACAGGCACCTATTATCAAGAAATGAATTATAATGTATCTATATTTGCATCTTACAAAGGAGATTCATTTGAAAGTGAAAAACAAGAATATGAATATTACCAAAAGTTTGTAAAAGAAAATAATATAAGTAAATATTCAATTGTAAGAATAGCAACTTTAGAAAAAAGTAATATTGATAACTATTATACAGATGAATACAAAAAATATTATTTAAATGATGAAATGAAAGAAAACGAAAACAAGCCTAGTGTTATTCTAATGTCTATTGGAGATAATGCTTATAAAGAATATATCAAAAAAATAGGTGGAAAATATGAGAATTATAAAGATTCTATAATTTATTATGATAATTCTGCTATATATATTGCTAATAATGGTGAAGATACTAAAAAAATAGTTCCATTAAACATAAGTGCTAATGATATTATAGAAGGAATTCCATTCAAATATAATGAAGAGAAAACAGAAAAAACAACCTTAAAAATTGAAAAAGTTGCAGATAGAGACAATCCTTTAGAATCAGGAAATTTCACATCAATAGGTACATTTCTTATTAGTGATGAATTAATGGATAAATTTGAATATAATTGTGCAAGATTACAAGTTGATGTAAAAAATGATGAAGAACTATGTAAGAAAATAGATGAAGAAAAATCAGAGCTTGCCAAAACAGGAATGTCAGTAAGCTATACTAATTACAAAGAAGAAGCAGATTATCAAAATAAGACGGTATTACTTATCTCTATATTCTTATATGGATTTATAACAGTAATTACATTAATAGGAGTAACAAATATATTTAATACAATAACAACAAATATGAATTTGAGAAGTAAAGAATTTGCAATGTTGAAATCAATAGGAATGACTAAAAAAGAATTTAACAAAATGATTAATCTAGAAAGTATTTTTTATGGTGTAAAATCTTTGATAATAGGTATTGTTCTTGGAACAGGAATTTCATACTGGATTTATAGAATTTCAGCAGGAAGTGATGTAACAAGTAAATTGAAATTCATATTCCCAACAAAGCCAATAATTATATCAATTATATTTATAGCAATTATAGTTGGAATAATTATGAGATATTCTTTAAATAAAATCAATAAACAAAATATTATTGAAACAATTAGAAATGATAATATTTAGAATTAATAAAAAATTAATATTTTCTCTATTTTTTCTTAATAAAGATTTGGTATAATATGGAGGAAATGGAGTAAGGGGGATAAAATGTACAATATTTTAGTAGTAGATGATGACAAAGAAATTGTAAAAGCAATTGAAATTTATTTAGGAAAAGAAAATTATAACATATTTCAGGCATATGATGGAGAGCAAGCATTAAAAGTGATTCAGGAAAATGAGATCCATTTAGTCATATTAGATGTTATGATGCCTAAAAAAGATGGAATAGAAACTTTAAGTGAAATTAGAAAAGATAAAAATATCCCAGTTATTATACTATCAGCAAAATCAGAAGATATTGATAAAATAAATGGATTAAATGTAGGAGCAGATGATTATGTAACAAAACCTTTTAATCCTGTGGAATTAATTGCAAGAGTTAATGCTTTGATAAGGCGTTATACTAAATTAGGAGGGGCTCAGAAAAATGAAGAGCCCGCTTCTGCAATATCAAAAGAAAATATAATCAGAGTTGGTGAACTTGTTATAAATGATGATTTAAAACAAGTTGTAGTTGATGGAAAAGAAGTAAAGTTAACTCCAACAGAGTATAATATACTAAAGTTTCTAGCTAAAAATAAAGGACGAGTATTTTCAATAGAAGAAATTTATACAAATGTCTGGGAAGGTGAATGCTATGCAGCAGAAAATGTAATTGCAGTTCATATAAGACACATAAGAGAAAAGATCGAAATTAATCCAAAAGAGCCTAAATATTTAAAGGTAATATGGGGAGTAGGATACAAAATTGCGTAAAAAAGGACCGACCCTAAATTAGCATGCGAAAAAAAGGACCGACCCCAAATTCACACGGAGGTAATATGAAACAGAATAAAATTTTAAAAATATTAAGTTATATAATATTGTCTATATCGATTGCAACTATGATTTTGTCTGCAATTAGTTTTGGATTTAAAAATTCTACACGTTATGATAAAGATACATACTTTTCTTCAGAAACTTTTGCATATGATTATATCACAACTATAATTAATATTGCTAGTAAATTAATATATAGTAATTCTAATTATCCTAGTGTTAAAGATGGAGATATTCAGATATATTATTTGAAGAATTATTATTCAGAAAATGGTTATAGTGTTAATGAGTATTTTAATAGTTCAGAAGTTGCTGAAATTAATTTCTTGGTAATTTATAATAATAAGGCTATAACAAACGTGAATTCTAATTCTATTGAAGATATAAAACATGTAATTGAAACTTCTGCTGATAATGCTAATGCCACAGATAATGCTAGCATAAAGAAAGCTAATATATTAAATGGAAAAATTCAAGCAGATTCAGATGTCCTAGAAAAATATGGAACAAAATATTTGAGTAATTTTATGATTACATATTATACAACAGATACTGAAAAAACAGATACAATACTTTCAGATGGAAGATATATAGAATATGTAACACCTACTGCAAAGGATTTTGAGGTATATACTTCTTATACTGAGGAATTGTCTCAGAATGAAGAGAGGCAATTGGCAAGTAAATTTTTGGATGCAATAGAACCGATTTCACAAAATGCATATATTATTTTACCAATAAGTTCTGCTGTAACAATATTATTGATAATATATTTATTAATAACTATTGGACATAAAGATGATGAGAAAACTATTGAACTAAATGACTTTGATAAAATACCATTAGAAATAATCCTTATAGTTGCAGTATTTTTGATAGTACTTCCATTTATCATTCTTTCACAATATGATAGGATAAATAATGCAATGTTATCATTAGGTATAACTGCATACATTGATGTATATATTGTTTCTGCAGTAGTATTACATACAATGATAAAAAGAATAAAATCTAAAACTTTTTTAAAATCTTCAATTATTGGACAGGTTTTAATTTGGTGGATAAAAATATTTAAAAAGATATTAAATAAGATTCAAAAAGTATGGAACACAATTACATATTCTGCAAGTGTAACTTCAAAAGTTATAATTGGTACTGGAATTATTGCTTTTATCTGGTTAGTAATTATTGCTATGTTTTCGGATAATAAAATGTTACCTTTAATTATAATTGCTTTAATTTGCTTTATGTTGTATAAAATAATCAAAATTATAAAAGAATATTCACAAATAGAGAATAAGCTTAAAGATGTGTATAATGGAAATAATCAAACTGAGCTTAAAGAAGAGGACTTTTCAATGGTATTTAAAAGCTCTGTAAAATATTTAAATAATATTTCTAATGGACTAGAAAATGCAGTTCAAGAGAGAATGAAAAGTGAAAAAATGAAAGCAGAATTGATTACTAATGTTTCACATGATATTAAAACACCATTGACATCAATTATAAATTATGTGGATTTGTTAAAAAAGGAAGATATAGCAAATGAGAAAGCAAATGAATATATTAATATATTAGACAATAAATCTCAAAGACTAAAAAAATTAACTGAAGATTTAATAGAAGCTTCTAAGGTTTCTACAGGAAATGTTTCATTAAATTTAGAAAAGATAAATATAGTTGAGCTTATTAAGCAAGCTATTGGCGAGTTTGAAGATAAATTTCAAAATAAAAATTTACAAATAATAGTTAATTGCAATGAAAATGAGATAAATATAAATGCTGATAGTAGATATATGTATAGAATTGTAGAAAATCTATTTAGTAATATTTATAAATATGCATTAGAAAATTCAAGAGTTTATATTGATATCAGTATAGTAGATGGTACAAATGTTGTGATTGAAATGAAAAATATATCAAAAGATAAGCTTAATATTTCTGCTGATGAATTGATGCAAAGATTTGTTAGGGGAGATAGATCAAGAAATACAGAAGGAAGCGGACTGGGAATTTCAATTGCTCAAAATTTGACAGAATTGCAAAATGGAACATTTGAATTAAAATTAGATGGAGATTTATTTAAAGTAAAATTGACATTTAATATTATTTAGATTATACTTAATGTTTGGAGAAAGAAGGACCAAATAATGAACTCAAAAAACAAAAAATTAAAAATAGTAAAATTTATAATGTTTATAATAGTAATAATAGCAATGATTGGGATGACCGTATATTTATTTCCAGTTATGAAAAATTTATCAACATATGAAGGACAGATAGCTTTTAAAGAAAAGGTAAATAATTCTGGAGTTTGGGGCTTTTTAGCTTTACTTGGATTACAATTTGCACAAATATTTTTAGTTGTTCTACCAGGAGAACCATTGGAAATACTTGCAGGAATGTGCTATGGTGCTGTTGGAGGAATGTTCTTTATATTTTTCTCGGTTGCACTTACAACAACTGTTATATATTTGTTAGTTAGAAAATTTGGAAAAGAACTTATTTATGACTCTTTTGGAAAAGAAAAAATAGAGAAAATTGAAAATAGTAAAGCTTTTCAAAATCCGAAAAATCTTGAATTTATATTTGCTATATGTTTTGCAATAGTAGGAACACCAAAAGATTTATTAACTTATTTAGGAGCATTATTTCCAATAAAACCAATAAGATTTATTGCAATTGCAACATTTTGTAGATTTCCTTCAATAATCTCTTCAACAATAGTTGGACAATATTTTTCACAAGGAAATTGGGAAGTAAGTATAATTGTATATTTAATTACATTTGCTATTACATTTTTAATGATTTGGTTAGTCAAAATCTTTGATAAAGATAAAATAACTCAAAACGCATTAAAAGAATTAAAATAAATGAAAAAAGATAGTCTACAGGGCTATCTTTTATTTTTTTATTGTGATATACTTATTGCATAAAAAAGGAGAAAGAATATGACAAGAGATGAAATAATTCAAAAATTAAAAAGAGATGAAAATGCAGAATATACCTTGAGATTTGAGTATAAAAACAAAAAGTATGTAAGAGCTGTAAAAAATGATAAAAATCAATTAAAAGATGTGTATTATGAAATAAAAGAATCAGAATTAGAGGAAGTAAAAAATCAAAATTTACTAGATGCTTTTAATGCAAAATATAAGCATGATGCAAATCCTATATTGTACTAAGGAAAGAGAGAATATATGAGTAGAGTAGAAAATCCAAATTTAGAGAAATTCATAAAAAATTTCGTTGTAAATGCTTTAGAAAATTGCAATGATTTTGTAAAAGTATATAAAAAAGGCTTTGCAAGAAGAAAAATAGAAGATAATGTTAAACATGTATTCTCGAATGAATACAGTAAGACTAATTTAGGGTATCATAAATCAAGTGAAAGTAGTATTACAATATGTAGTTCCAAGAAAGATGAACCACTATTAACGCCAAAAGATGTATGTAATGATGAGTATAAGCTTACTACAATTCTACATGAGTCTATACATGCAATTTTAACTAAAGATGAGCAATATTGTAAAAAACATGATATTGTTTCTGGTTCTGGAATGTTTGAAATTTGTAAAACAGGAGAAAGTGGAAGAGGTCTTAATGAAGGATTGACTAATTGGATATGTAGAGATGCAGGACATTATACAATTACATATCCTGAATTAACTAATCTTGTGTTTGAATTGGAATTAGCAATTGGTACAGAAAAAGTAATGAAATTAGGAAAAGGTGATTTAAAGAAAAATGTACCACAACTACTTGGAATGAATAAGGCTGAATGCAAAGCTTTTATAGATGAAACAGATGAGATATGCTATAATTATTATAAGTTAGTAGATATAACTGTATTGATATCGATTTTAAAAAAATATTTAGATAATAAAGATAATAAAACTTTTGAAGAACAGCAAAAAGGTATCTTGAAAGAAGCTCAAGAATTAAAAGTTGATGATAAATACAGTTTGCTTATAGAAGAAATAAAAAAATCTCATGTAGAGAACTCTATTAAAAACCAAATTTCGCTATTAAATGATGCAATGAAAGAATTGTTTGAAGAAGAAGCTGGAATGATAAAAGATACAGAGAGTAGAATATTTACAAAATATTTTGAAAAAGAGTGGAATGAAATCCTAAAAAGTCAACAAATTGCAGAAAAAGATTTTATAAAATTTAGAGATTTAAATGCTTTGATGTATAAAGAAAATGGATTAAATGAAGATGCTTCTGAATATTCGTCAAAGAGATTTCAAAAACAATTTGAAATTGCTAAAAAATTATATTTAAATGAACTTATAAAAAATAGTGCAATTTATTATAATAGTGGAAAATTAACATTAGAACGAGCTAAAAATCTTATTGATAATGCGACAGAAATTGGAGAAAACGAACGAAATCATATGATTGAAAATCTTTCTGTTATAATTGCAAAAGATAATGCTGTAGCTGCACAAAAATTGATGGAATATTTAGTGGATAAGAATAAAATTGAAGATATAAATCAATATGAAATTTATTATGCTAAAGCAGGAAAGTCAAATATTCAGTTATTTGCTAAAAATAAAAAAATAGAATTTACGTCAAATTCAATTTCTAGAAAAAATATAAAAGCAAAAGATATAATAGAAAATCCTAATGGCATTTTTGAGTTTACGCTTGCTCTTAATGAAAATGACAAGAATATTATTAAAGAGTTTTTACAAATAAAAGAAAGAATAGAAAAGCAAAATCCAGATGCAAATATAGAGATTTTTGATAGAACAATAGTAGTTGATTATGGATATAAGAAAAATATATATTTTATTGAGAATGGAATGGTATTACCGGCTGAAATAGAAAATATGGAACCTATTAGAATAGGATTTCAAACTGATAAAAGAAAATTGCTACCAGTAAAATATCAAAAAAGAAACTTTTTTGATAGAATTATTCAAAAAATAAGAGATAAAGTTTTGAATAACCCAAATGGAGAAGTTCTTTATAATGATGGTAATTCAGATAGTGCAGAAAAATTCAGAAAAAGTATGGTTGTATATAGAAAGAATAACGCTGGTAGTCAAAGAAGAAGAGAAAAAGCTGGAAAAATAGTTTATAGAAAATCAGATTCAGATGAGAAATCACACTAAAAACTTTACAAATTATGTAGATTAGTGTATAATACAAAAATAGCAAAACAGTTGAAACATAGGGAGGAGAATATAATATGACATTAGTAGAAGATTTAAAATGGAGAGGATTAATAAAAGATATATCAAGTCCAGAATTAGAAGAAAAATTAAATAAAGGTGGACTAACATTTTATATAGGAACAGATCCAACAGCAGATAGTTTACATGTTGGACATTTATCAAGCTTTTTAATATCAAAAAGATTAAAAGAAGCGGGACATCATCCAATACTTTTAGTTGGTGGTGGAACAGGAATGATAGGAGACCCAAGACCTACAACAGAAAGAGCAATGATAAGTAAAGAACAAGTAAGACATAATTTTGAATGTTTGAAAAAACAAGTAGAAGATATATTTGGATTTGAAGTTGTAAATAATAATGATTGGTATCAAGATATAAATGTAATAGACTTCTTAAGAGATTACGGAAAATATTTTAATGTAAATTACATGTTAGATAAAGACATAATAAGAAGAAGACTTGAATCTGGAATTACATATACAGAATTTTCATATATGATATTACAAGCATTAGATTTCAAACATTTACATGAATGTAATGGAGTTGATTTACAATGTGCAGGTTCAGACCAATGGGGAAATATAACAGCAGGAATTGATTTAATAAGAAAATCAACAGGTGATGAAGTTTATGGATTTACGATGCCACTAGTAACAGACTCTCAAGGTAAGAAGTTTGGAAAAAGTGAAGGAAATGCTTTATGGTTAGATAAAACAAAAACATCAAGCTATAAATTATATCAATTCTTTGTAAATGTAGAAGATAGTATGGTAATAGATTATTTAAAAATTTACACATTCTTATCAAAAGAAGAAATTGAAGAATATGCAAAGAAAAATGCAGAACATCCAGAGTTAAGAGAAGCACATAAAGCTTTAGCAAGAGAAATTATTACATTTTTACATGGAAAAGAAGAATATGAAAGAGCAGAAAAATTAGCTCAAAGCTTATTTAATAATGAATTTAAAAATTTAACAAAACAAGATATTGCAGACTTATTTGATGAACAAGATATGAAAAATGTTGAAAGCAATATTGGAATAGTAGATATGGTTGTAAATGTTGGTGCCGCTTCTAGCAAAAGAGAAGCAAGAGAATTCATCTCAAGTGGAGCTGTATCAATTAATGGAGAAAAAATCACGGATAATACAATCACAATATCAGATGATATGTTTATAGACAATACTTACATAATTATAAAGAGAGGCAAGAAAAATTACTATATAGGTAGAAAATAACCCATTTCTAAAAAAATAATAAAAGGAGAAAGGAAATGGAAACAAATTTAGAAAAAATAAAAGACCTATTAACAAATAAAAAATATAATGAATTAAAGAAAATTTTAAATGAACTTAACAGTGCTGATATTCCTGGAATATTAGAGGAATTTGATAAAGAAGATGTAATCAGAATTTTCAGATTATTATCAAAAGAGCAAGCAGGAGAAGCTTTTTCTTATATGGAATCAGATATGAGAGAAAAGCTTCTTGAAGATTTAACAGATAGAGAATTGAAAAGTGTAATAGATGAATTGTTTATGGATGACACAGTTGATTTAATAGAAGAAATGCCATCAAATGTTGTAAAAAGAATATTGAAATTAGTAAATAAAGAAGACAGAAATACAATAAATGAATTGTTAAAATATCCAGAAGATAGTGCTGGAAGTATAATGACAACAGAGTTTATTGATTTAAAAGAAAATATGACAGCAGAGCAAGCTCTTAAAAGAATTAGAAAAATTGGAACAGATTCTGAGACAATATATACTTGTTATGTATTAACAGAAAAGAGAATTCTAAAAGGAATAATAAATATTAAAGATATTTTAATTGCACCAAAAGAAAAGTTAATCAAAGAATTAATGGAAACAAATATAATATCAGCAAATACATTAGAAGACCAAGAAGAAGTTGCTAAGAAATTTGATAAATATGATTTTTATGCATTACCAGTAGTTGATAATGAAAGTAGATTGGTTGGAATTATAACAGTAGATGATGCTATTAATGTATTGCAAGATGAGGCACAAGAGGACTTTGAAAAAATGGCAGCAATAACTCCAACAGAAGAAGGATATTTTGAAACATCAGTATGGAAACATGCTAAGAATAGAATTGTGTGGTTATTGATATTGATGTTATCAGCAGCAATAACGGGAAATATATTAGCACAATATGAAGCGGCATTTGCAGTAGCACCATTGTTAGTTGCATTTATACCGATGATAATGGGAACAGGTGGAAACTGTGGTTCACAAAGTTCTACATTGATAATTCGTGGACTTGCAACAGATGAAATAAAACTAAAAGATATTTTTAGAGTTATTTGGAAAGAAATAAGAGTTGCTTTTATAGTTGGAGTGGCACTTGCGATAGTTAATGCTATAAGAGTAATAATTCAATATAGAGATATTCAACTTGCAGTAGTTTTAGGAATTACTTTAATAGTAACCACAATTATTTCAAAAGTATTAGGCTGTGTTTTGCCAATGCTTGCAAAAAGATTAAAATTGGATCCAGCCATTATGGCTGCACCACTTATTACAACATTAGTAGATGTATGTTCAATATTAGTATATTTTCAAGTAGCTACATCTATTATGGGACTTTAAAGTAAGAGGTGATTAAAATGGAAGAAATAGTTGAATTAATAAAAAATAGAAAATTTTCAGAATTAAAAGCAAAATTAAGTGAAATGAAAAGTGCTGATATATCAAGCATATTAGATGAGTCTACTAAAGAAGATGCTGTTATAATCTTTAGACTTTTATCAAAAGAAAAAGCAGGAATGACATTTTCTTATATGGAATCAGACATGAGAGAAAAGCTAATAAGTGATTTAACAGATAAAGAGTTAAAAGGCATATTAGATGAATTATTTATGGATGATACAGTAGATTTAATAGAAGAAATGCCATCAAATGTGGTAAAAAAGATTTTAAAAGCTGTAAATAAAGAAGATAGAAAAACAATAAATGAATTGTTAAAATATCCAGAAGATAGTGCTGGAAGCATAATGACAACAGAATTTGTAGATTTGAAAGAAAATATGACAATTGAGCAAGCTCTTGATAGAATTCGTAAATTAGCAGTTAATTCTGAAACAATATATACATGTTATGTTTTAAATCAAAATAGAATATTGCAAGGAATTGTAAGTATAAAAGAAATATTACTAGCAAAAGAAAATTGTTTAATTTCTGATTTGATGGAAACAAATATAATCTCAGTAAATACTTTAGAAGACCAAGAGGAAGTAGCTAAAAAGTTTGATAAATATGATTTATATGCATTACCTGTAGTAGATAATGAAAATAGATTAGTTGGAATTGTAACAGTGGATGATGCTATTAATGTATTACATGATGAGGTAGAAGAAGACTTTGAAAAAATGGCAGCTATGCAACCAACAGAAGATGGTTATTTTGAAACATCAGTATGGAAACATGCTAAAAATAGAATTGTTTGGTTATTATTCTTAATGCTTTCATCAATTATAACAGGGGTAATTATAACAAATTATGAAAATGCATTTGCAGCAATTCCAATATTAGTAGCTTTTATTCCTATGATAATGGATACAGGCGGAAATTGTGGTTCACAAAGTTCTACATTGATAATTCGTGGACTTGCAACAGATGAGCTAGAGCCTAAAGATGCATTAAAGATTTTATGGAAAGAGATTAGGGTTGCTCTTGTGGTAGGTGTGATATTAACACTTGTAAATGGATTGAGAATTTTTGTACAATATAAGAATTTACAATTAGCAGTTACAGTGGGATTAAGTATATGTGTAACAGTAATTTTATCTAAGTCAATTGGTTGTTTGTTACCATTAATAGCTAAAAAATTAAAGTTAGACCCAGCAATAATGGCTGCACCTTTAATTACTACTATTGTTGATGTATTATCAATACTAGTATATTTTCAAATTGCAACAGCAATTATGGGGTTGTAATAAAAATAAGTTTACATATATTTTTAATTAAAATTTGATTTATTATAGACTTATAAAAATATATGTTGTATAATACAAACATCTTCCTAGTGAAGGGAGGTGAACATCTAATGACATCTTTTGATCTTATTTGGTTATTAATTCAAGAATTACTAAAAAGTAAGAATGAAAATAATCAAGAAAACAACAAGAAAGATTAGTATAAACTAATCAGAAGTGGTCTAGCCAGCCACTTCTTTTTTTGCATAAAAAAAGATATGTGTAGCCAACACATATCGAACATCTTATAATCTTTTGATCTTTAACTTATAAGTTAATTATAGTATACATCATTTATTGAGAATTGTCAAATAATTTTTTGCATACTATAAATGGCTTTTACTGACGCTTTGCATCAGCACGGGTCAGGTCCTAATTTAGTAAATTATTTAAGACCCATATTAATATTATTCATATTAATAGTTAAATTATACACTGCTTTTTTAATTTGTATATAGTTTTTAAAAAAATATTTAATATAATGTGAAAATTGTGTGAAACTTGGCACTCTACTATTGACATTGCTAATATATAGATATATAATTAGCACTTGAAAAGGAGAGTGTTTTTATTATGAGTAAAAAACAATTCAAAGCAGAATCTAAGAGACTATTAGATTTAATGATAAATTCAATTTATACAAACAAAGAGATATTTTTAAGAGAATTAATTTCAAATGCGAGTGATGCGATGGACAAATTATATTATCGTTCATTAACAGATAAGAACTTAAATGTAGATCGTTCAAAATTAGAAATTAAAATAGAATTAGACAAAGAAAAACGTGAAATAAGAATAAAAGATAATGGATGTGGAATGACAGAACAAGAATTAGAAAACAATTTAGGAACAATAGCACAAAGTGGTTCATTAGCATTCAAAGAAGCAAATGAGAAAAAAGATGATATTTCTATAATAGGACAATTTGGTGTTGGATTCTATTCAGCATTTATGGTTAGTGATAAAGTAACAGTAGAAAGTAAATCAGTTGATGAAGAACAAGCCCATAAATGGGAATCAACAGGTGCTGAAGGTTATACAATAGAGCCAAGTGATAAACAAGATATAGGAACAACAATAACATTACACATAAAAGAAGATAATGATGATGAAAAATATAGTAATTATCTAGAAAACTATAAAATACAAGAATTAATAAGAAAATATTCAGATTACATTAGATATCCTATAAAAATGGATGTAGAACGTAAAGAGAAAAAAGAAGGAACTGAAAATGAATTTGAGACAAAAGTAGAAACAGAAACAATGAATAGTATGGTTCCTATCTGGAAAAGAGAAAAAAGCAAAGTAACAAAAGAAGAATACAATAACTTCTATACAGAAAAATTTAGTGACTTTATGCCACCACTAAAAGTAATTCATTCATCAGTAGAAGGACAATTCACATATACAGCATTATTATATATTCCATCACATTTACCATATGATTACTATTCACAAGCATATGAAAAAGGATTACAATTATATTCAAATGGTGTGCTAATAATGAACAAATGTAGTGAATTATTACCAGACTATTTCGGATTTGTAAAAGGATTAGTAGATAGCCCAGATTTATCTTTAAATATTTCAAGAGAGATGTTACAACATGATAGACAATTAAGAGTTATAGCAAAAAATCTTGAAAATAAAATTAGAACAGAATTACAAAATATGCTTAAAAATGATAGAGAAGAATATGAAAAATTCTTTAATACATTTGGAATGCAATTGAAATATGGAACTTATGATAATTATGGAATGAATAAAGACAAATTAAAAGACTTGTTAATGTTCCATTCTTCAGCAGAAAAGAAACTTGTAACATTAGATGAATATGTTTCTAGAATGAAAGAAGGACAAGATACTATTTATTATGCTTCAGGAGAGTCTGTTGATAAAATAGATATGTTACCACAAGTAGAAGGGGTAAAAGATAAAGGATATGAAATTTTATATCTTGCCGAAAATGTTGATGAATTCATAATGCAAACACTACAAGAATATAATGGAAAGAAGTTTGCAAACGTTTGTGCAGATAACATAGACTTAGAGACAAAAGAAGAAAAAGAAGAACTTCAAAAAGTTAATGATGAAAATAAAGATATGTTTGAAGTTATGAAAGAAGCGGTTGGAGAAGAAGTTGATAAAGTTAGATATACTCACAAATTAAAGAATCATCCAGTTTGTATAACAAGTGAAGGTGCAATTTCTGTTAAAATGGAAAAAGTTATTAATGCTATGCCTAACAATGAAGAAAAGGTAAAAGCTCAAACTATATTAGAGATTAATGAAAATCATCCAATTGCAAAGAAGATTAAGGAATTATATGCTTCTAATAAAGAAGAACTTAAAGAATATACTAAAGTTTTATATGCACAAGCTAGATTGATAGAAGGATTGCCTATTGAGAATCCAACAGAAATTAGTAATTTGATTTGTAATTTAATTGCAAAATAATTTGGAAGAATGTGTCATATGTGGCGTATTCGTTTTACAATAAATAGGACTGATAATTAGTTGAAATTATCAGTCTTATATTATATAATATGAACATAAAAAATAGTAATTTATTGTTGATGTTGGATAAAAAAAGGAGTAAATAGTGAAAATATATAATTTGAAAGATAAAATAGAATATTTAGATGAAGTTGTAAATTTAGAATATGAAGAATGGGCAAACAATAAAGAAGAAAATAAAAAAGATAGAATTAAAGCAAAAAAAGAGAAAATTCTTAATTCATTTAATAATAAGTCTTTTTGTAAGTTGATTTTAATAGATAACAATAATCTGATAGGATTTATATCTATTTTTCCTAAGGATTGTAAAGAGGAAAGAGAATTAACTCCTTGGTATGCTACAATGTATGTTAAAGAAAGATATAGGAATAATGGATATTCTCGAATATTAAATGATGCTATATTAAATGAAGCAAGAAATAGAGGGTTTTCAACACTATATTTAAAAACGGATTTAAAAAATTATTATGAAAAATTTGGAGCGATTTTTATAAAAAAATTAAAATCAGGTGAAGATTTGTATAAGTTTGAACTTTAGTAATAACTTATTGAATTTATTTTTACTATTACCAAAAACAAAATGAAAAAGATTATTTAGAAATAATGGGAGAAGACATTAAAGTACAGGAGTTAACTATAATTTAAAGGATAAAAAGTGAAAGATAACTAGTAAAAGGTGGATTAAAATTTATGAAGAGATTTAAACAAAGTGAAACAGATGAATTAGCTGAGATACTAAAAAATGATGGCGTAATAAGTGTACCTACAGATACAGTTTATGGGGTATGTGCTCGCATAAAATCAAAAAATGCGTATAACAATTTAGTAATTGTAAAAAATCGTCCAAGTACAAAACCATTTCCTGTCATGTGTGCAAATGAAGAACAAATAAAAAGTGTTGCAATAGTAGACGAAAAGGCTGAAAAAATAATAAGAAATTTTATGCCAGGACCTATTACTTTAGTTTTGAAGAAAAAACCAGAAGTACCAGCTTATGTGAATAATGGTCTTGAAACTATTGCTGTTAGAATGGCTACATCAAAAGCACTGGAGGATTTAATAAAAAAAACAGAAAGTCCAATATTTATGAGTAGTGCGAATAAAAGTGGAGAACTAACATGTACTAATTTAGATGAAATAGAAAAATCATGTCCTACTATAGATGGAATGATGGAGGGGACTGTATCATTTGGAGAGGGAAGCACAATAATAGATTGTACTCAAGAAGAAATAAAAATATTAAGAGCTGGACCTATTACAATACAACAAATAAAAGAAGTAATAGACAATAAATCACTTAGAGAAATCCAGTGAGGTTATAGAGACGATTCAACAATATGTAACTAAACAAAAAAATGTAGAGTTTACAATTTAGTAAAAGAGATTTAAAAGTACTTGAGTGGCGTATTCTTATTTTTTTCATAAGATATATAAATGGAGGTATTGAATATGAAAAAAATAATGGAAGTAAAAAACATTTGCAAAACATATCAATCTCAAAATGGAGAAATAGAAGCATTAAAGAACATAAGTTTTGATATATGTGAAGGAGAGTATATAAGTATAATAGGACCAAGTGGATGTGGGAAATCTACATTATTATCAATAATATCAGGGCTTGAAAATAAAACATCAGGAGAAATTTACATAGATGGAAAAATCGGATATATGTTGCAAAAAGATAATCTTTTAGAATGGAGAACAATTTATAAAAATGTATTATTAGGTTTAGAAATTCAAAAAGAAAATACGCCAGAAAATAGAGCATATGTAGAGGAACTATTAAAGAAGTATGGATTGTATGAATTTAAGGATAAATATCCCACTCAATTATCTGGTGGAATGAGACAAAGAGTTGCACTTATAAGAACATTAGCTATTAGACCTAAAATCTTGTTATTAGATGAAGCATTTTCTGCATTAGATTATCAAACTAGATTAATGGTTACAGAAGATGTTTATAAGATCTTGAAGGCTGAAAATATAACAGCATTAATGGTTACACATGATATATCAGAAGGCAGATGCCGAAGTAGACAGCAAGTAAAATATGTTTGATAAACGATTTGAGTTCAAATTAATTTTAAATTTTACAGTACGAAAAAGTAGGGAATTTTGACAGTTTTTAAGCTAAAAAAATTCTCTACTTTTTAAAATGAGCAAATGGAGATATTTAAGCATTTACAGAGTTTCTATTCCCGACTTTAGCGTGTGGAGGTAGGGATTCGCTATCGGGAGATAGAGAATTCCTGCCAAAAAAAGGACAATTTAAGAACCGTTTATTAAGGATATTTTCTGTTTATCCCTAATATCAGATGGTAAGATTAAATTTAATTCTTATAATGATTCATTATTGAAAATAGAATTGTTGCACAGTTGTTATAATAAAATTAATAATACGTTAGAGTTGGAATTTAGAGATGTGATGGGAGAACATATAAAGGAATTAAGTAAGATTATGGGAGGGAAATAGACAGAAGAATGTTAAAAACAAAAAAAGTTGACAAAATTTACATAAAATGATATAATGCTGCTATCAAAAGTTTTATTAGTACAAATACTAATTAATTTTTGAAAAAAAACTTTTTTTCAATGAAAGGAGGAAGAGTCTATGCTACGGTTTGATAATGACTATTATCAAGAAGTAATTCGGAAACACCACTATGACCCAATGGATTTTAATCCTATTGATTTTGATTTAAACCAAATAAATTCTAGAAATTTACAATATAAGTGGTTATGCCATTATCAAGGAAATGCTTTTTCTAAGGCAATTCATGATAATAAAAAATGTATTGTAACTACTGGAATTGGGTTAAGCGGAGTTCCACATTTGGGAACATTATCCCAAATTCTAAGAGCTATATTTCTTCAAAAAAATGGCTTAAAAGTTCAAATTGTATTAGGAGATTTAGATTCCTATAATGCAAGGAACCAACCATTAGAAGTAGTTCTAGAACGAGCAGAAATGTATAAGGAATTCATTAAAAAACTTGGTTTTGATGATACCAAAGGTATTTTGAGATCACAGTACAATAATGAAGAAATTCTAAAAACTGCTTATTTAATTTCAAAAGTTTTAAAAGACAAGGATTTTAAAGAGGCAGAGGAGGATTTATCAGAACTGTATCAAAAGAAAGGTATCTATCCTGGAATAGAATTTCCTGTAAAACAGGCTATCTTGCTTATGACAGCTGATTTTATTCATCTTGGAAAAGTTGATGGATATTCGAATGTTTTAATTACACTTGGATTAGAAGAACATTTGTATGTTCAAATAGCTAACAAAGTTGTTGATAGGATGAATTATCCTTTCACAATAAGTTCGATGTATTCAAGAATAATAAAAGGCTTTAACGGATATCCAAAAATGAGCAAAAGTATTCCGGAATCATCAATAACTGTTAATATGTCATATGAAAAAATGTATGACATGATTATGAACCAAGAAGGAGATTATGAGTCTCCGATGGATTCGGTCGTTTATCAAATGATGTGTGCAGTATCTTATTATTCACCCGATGATTTAGATGAATTATATGAGATTTGCAGACAAAAAGGAGAAAAATGGCAAGAGTCTAAAAAGCAATATGTTAGTATGCTTTTTGAGATATGCAACAAATGGAATTACAAGTAAGGAGGCAAATAACATGGAAGCAAAGAAATTTTTTAATGAATTAGAAGGAAAACTTTTAAATCCAAATCGGGATTTAAAGAATCTTTCCGCAGAGGAACAGTTTGATATGATTATGAGCAAAGTTGGAGAATTTCCAAATTCAGTTGTGTCAGAAGAGATATTACTTGAAAAATTAAGACTTTCCAAAAAAACTGGAAGGCCGTTGAAGATTAAATTTGGAATAGATCCAACAGGTTCACAAATTCATTTGGGGCATGCAGTACCATTACTTAATCTCAGGATGTTTCAGAATATGGGACATGAGATTATTATGGTAATTGGAGATTTTACTGCAATGATAGGTGATCCGTCTGGTAGAAATACCGAAAGAGAAGCCTTAACTCATGAAATGGTTGTACAAAATATGGCAACCTACGAAAAACAGGCTAGCAAGATTATTGATTTTAATTCGCCTAACATTACCAAACGTTTTAATTCGGAATGGATGGAAAAACTAACTATTCCAGAATGGATTAAATTTCAGTCTTCGATTTCTGTAACTGAGGTTTTCCAAAGAGAAGATTTCAAAAAAAGGATTGAGGCTGGCGGAGGAATAACAATGGCGGAACTTGAGTACGCTTGTTACATGGGATACGATTCAGTTGTTCTTAAGCCAGATATTGAATTGGGAGGTAAAGACCAGTTCTTAAATTTGCATATGTGTAGGAACATGATGCGAATTGCAGGAGAGGAGCCAGAGGTAATTATTACTTATAATATACTTTCTGGTACTACTGGAGCTAAGGACGAAGAGGGTCGTTTTCAGAAAATGAGTAAGAGTTTAAAGAATTACATTGCAGTAGAAGAGAAAGCAGGTGAAATGTACGGACAAGTAATGTCAATTACGGATGATGTAATGTGGTTATGGTTTAGAGAATTAACAAGCATTACTCCCAAAGAACTTGACGAATTAAAGTTACTTGTCAATGATGGGCAGTTGCATCCAAAGGATGTAAAATCTTTACTGGCAAGGGTTATTGTTGCTACTTTTAACAATTTTGATATGGAAATTGTTGGAGAAGCGGAAAATAACTTTAATTCTAAGTTTGGTCGGGCTAAGCAGTTAGTACCAGATGACACAAAAAAAGTTGTGGTAAAATCTGATGAAACTGTTATATCTGTATTGGCAGAAGCAACTAATAATAGTAAAAGTCAAATTAACAGGATTCTTTCTGGTAATGGATTGAAAATATTAAGAGACAATGAATATGTACTTCTTAAGAAAGAAGAACTTCTTTCAGAAGTAAAAGATTTTGATGGTTGTGTTTTCAAGGTTGGAAAACGTAATTTCGTCAAAATAATTGTCAAATGATATAGATCTTATTCAGCAATAAAGATTAAATTGATCTTATTACCATGTGTAGGGCAAGAAATTCTTGCCCTACATAAAATATATTTATAAGAATATAAAAATATATTTTTATAAATGTATTTTATAGTAGTAGAAAGGTAGAGATTTGATGAAAAATATATTAAAATTTTTATATTTAATGAATTCAGACTGTAGTATATCAGATGAACTAATTTTGAAAACTTATAAAGAAATTTTAGAAATTAAAGATAAAGAAAAAAGTAATATATTTATTAGTACATTTTTTACATATTTAATGTTAAAAAGGAAAGATGCACAATTAATCACAAAGTTATTAGAAATTTCTTTTGAGCAGGATAAATTTATTCCATTTAAAGAAAAGTGTGAAATAAATAGTAAATATCCTGTAATATCTTTATCGGGAAGTGGAAAAAAAGGTATTAAAACAATAAATATATCTACTACATCTGCAATAGTTGCAGTTTCGTTGGGAGCAAATGTTATAAAGCCATGTTCCATAGCAACTTCATCTATGAGTGGATCATATGACTTCTTAGAAATGATAGGAGTTAATACAAATTTAAACATTGAAGGCACTCAGAGATTATTAAAACAAACTGGCTTTGGAATATTTCCTATTGAAAAATTAATTCCCAAATTTGATAAAGTTTATGGGGATGTATTTTATGCACCAAATATATTAAGCTATGCCTTAGCATCGTTAATTTGCCCATTGAAACCGGATATAGTATTATATGGATTAGCAAATAAAGATATAGAAATCTGCGGAAAAATCTTAAAAAATTTTGGTATAAATAAATATAGAATTATATCAAGTAAATATGATAAAATATATTTTATGGATGAATTAAATGTATTTGGAACTTCTTATATTATAGATGATAATAAAACAAAGAAAGAGATATATGATTTCGAGAAATTATTAGTGTTACCTCATTATAATGTGGATGATATAAAACAATCAAATAATAAAACAGAAAATATAAAAATAGCATTAAATGTATTAAGAGGAAATGATAATAGTGCTTATGAAGATATAGTTGCATTAAATGCTGGCAATATATTGCAATTATCAGGAATAACGAATACTATTAAAGATGGGTACAGTATGGCAAAAAGTAAAATAAAAACAGGACAATGTATCAAAAAATTGGAAGATATAATTATTTCTAGTAATGGAAATATTGATAAATTAAGAAAACTTATAGAAGGGTAAAAAGATGAAAGCAGTTATATATAAAGGAATTAATAATTATGAAGTAATAAGAAATTCACAAGAACCTATTATAAACGAATTATTGAATGTGAAGGTCAAGATAGAATATTGTGGTATTTGTGGAAGTGACATACATAAATTATTATTTGAAAAACCAAACGAAGATTATGTAAAAACTCAAATACTTGGGCATGAAATTACAGGAGTAGTTGTTGAAATGTTGCAAGATGTAAAAACTGTAAAGCTAGGAGATAGAGTTGTAATAGAACCATTATTATATTGCAATAGTTGCAATATGTGTAAAAGTGGACACATACAATTTTGTGATAAGCTTAAAAGCTTAGGTAAAGATTTTTCAGGTGGATTTGCTGAATATATAACTGTAAATGAAAGACAATTATATAAAATAGAGAATACCACGAGTATGAAAGTAGCTACATTATCTGATCCATATTCGGTTGCTATACATATAAGAAATATGATAAATAATAAATATTCAAGGATTGCTATAATAGGTGATGGAATTATTGGATTAGCATGTGCAGAACTACTAAGTAATAATGATGAAGTAATTGTTTTTGGAAAACATGGAAATCGTTTAGATATATTAAATAAAATTAATGTGAAATATTTAGATATAATGAAAGTTTATGATTATTCAAATTATTTTGATGTTGTTATTGAAGCTGTGGGTGGTAGACAATATAATACATTAGAAAATGCAATAAATATTTGTGAAAAAAAAGGAAAAATACTTATAGCAGGTGTTTATGACAATAATTTTAAATTTAATATATCTTTAAGAAATGCATTCTATAAAGAGTTAAGTATTATTGGATGTAATTCTTTTGAAAAGGAAAATAATATCTCCGAATTTAAACTGGCATTAGATTTTTTAAGTAATAAAAGTAAAATAGCAGATAATTTAGTTAGCAAGATATATGAAATATCAGAGTTTAATGAGGCAATAGAATATATAAAAGATAGAAAAGAGAATAATTGTATAAAAGTAATGATTAAAATGTGAAGGATTTAGAAATATGAATATAAAAATGATGATATTTGACCAAGATGGAACATTATACCCAAATAGTCATAAGTTATTTCAATACACTAGGGTAAAAACAAAAGAATGGTTATCAAATAAATTAAAATTAAGTTTAGAGGAAATAGAAAAAATATATAAAACATTGCCAAGTAAATACCCTAATCCTTATCTAGGATTTATATCATTAGGGTGCAGTGTAGAAGAATATATGAGTGAAGTTTTTGATAAAATTAATCCTAGTAGCTTTTTAACATTTAATCCAATATTATATGAGTATTTCTTAAATAATAGATCCTTAAAGGCATTAGTGACCTTAGCTTCTAGACGATATACAGAAAAAATACAAGAAACATTAAAATTAAGAGAATTATTTGATGAAATGCTATATTTAGAAGATTTTAAAACATACAATAAAAGTGAGTGCTATAAGAAGCTATCAAAGGATTTTAATATTGGTTTTTCAGAAATGTGTGTAATTGGGGACAGCTATGAAAATGATATTATTCCAGCGCAACAATTAGGATGTAAAACCGTTTTAATTTCAAGTAGCAAAAAAGATATTGATGATGTAATTATAGTAAAAAGTATAGAAGATTTTATAAATTTAAAAATAGGAGAAAAATAAATGAATAATTTATTCGTTTTAATGGGATTACCTGGAGCAGGGAAAAGCACTTTTGCGAAAATCCTTTTGAATATAAAAAGTGATATTAATTATCTTTCGTCTGATGAATTAAGAAAACAGTTTTGGGAATATAAAGATAATCATAAAAAAATTTTTAATATTATGCATGAAAAAACATTAGAATATTTACAAAATGGAAGAGATGTAATATATGATTCTACTAATTTAGAAAGAAAATATCGAATTGAATTGTATCAAAAGGCTAAAGAAAACAGTACACCTACAAAAGTAGTAATAGTTTTTATACATAACGGGCTAGAAAAAGCTATTGAACAAAGTAAACAAAGAAAAAACAGAACAGATGTTAATGAACAATTAATTAGAGATATGTATAGGACGGTACAAGTTCCAATTGCAGGAATTGATTGTGATATTATTATGATACCAACAATACAAAAGAAAACAGAAACATTTGAACTACAAAACAGTACATTCTATGGTATTAACGAAAATGATAAGTTTTGTAACTTTATAAATCAAGTAGATTCAAAATTGTTACAAATTCATTTAGAGGAGGATAAAAGTAGATGAGCAATAAAATAGCCATAGTAGCGGATATTCATGCAAATATATATGCATTAGATAAGTTTTTAGAGTACATCAATCAAGAAAAAATAAATACTATATTAAATTTAGGAGATTTTGTTCAAATTGGTCCAAACCCATTTGAAGTGTCTAAAGTAATAATAAATGACAATAGGTTTATAAATATAATTGGTAATAATGAAACAAATTTGTTTGAAATTGATTATAATGAAAGCAATAATGAAAACAAGCATAGAATATGGACGAAAAGACAAATGAAAGAGAATTTTATAGAAGTACAAAAAATTCCTCAAGAAAGAATAATTACAATAGAAGGATTAAATATTTTGATGATACATTCTAGGAAAAATAACATAAAAGGAATGCCATTAATATATACTAGAAATCTTGATGAATTTACAAATGATTATAAAACTTATAATGTTGATATTATTTTATTTGGACATACTCATGAAAAATTATATATAGAGCATGAAAATAAATTATTTATAAATCCTGGAAGTCTTGGTTGCTCAAAAAAGGGTACAGTAGACTTTGCAATATTAGAAATTAGTAATAAAATATTAAAAAATTGTATTTTTAAGTCTTTAGAATATAATAAATTAAATCTAATAAAAGATTACAATGATAAGTCTGTTCCAGACAAAGATTTTTTGATGAAAACATTTTATAAAATAAATTAATAATATGGAATGAAAAAGCAATAATTTTAAATAAGATTATTGCTTTTTACTCTTTTGTATCCAATCTTTAAATTCGTCTTTTATAATTTTTAGAGTGTAAGTGGATTTATGTGGCTAAAAATCCACCATACTATCAATATGAAAAAATATGTCAAACATAAAGATAGTTTACATTCTTAAGTTGACAGCATTGCTTTGTAGTGCCGAGGTAGGGAATTACTATCGGAAAATAGAGAATTTTTGCTGTAAATGGACAGTTTAAGATAAATACTCTAGAGGACAGTTGTGTAATGGCAAAAGATATCATGTAGCTACTTTAATTGTTATGTAAAAAATAATAAAACAAAATAGGTGTATTGTAAAAAAATTATTGTCAAAGGATAATAGAATTTTCAAAAAAAATATATATTTGATTTATATTTTTTATAAATTTAGGGGAGAAAAATTCGGAGAAAATGTATGTATGTATATATAATAGGGGGGATTTTATCGTTATAAATTTGAGAAAAGAGAGAGTATTATGATTTGAATTTAAAATGAAATATAGTGTTAGCCTTCAAAATATATCCTTTCACATCAATAATTTATATGTGAATAATAAATTTTTTAAAACATATAAATTGAATAAACAAATTAAAATGAGCAGGAGAAAATTATGTGCGAATCATTTAAAATTAATGTGTATTTTGATGAAAAGGGTGAAGAAATAGAAAATTTAATATCTTATTTTTTGATTGATATATTAGAGAAAAAAGGTTAATAAATTTTTATTATTTCAGTATTTGAATTCCCTAAGAAGTTAGTTATAATTAATAGGAATTCAAATTGTTTTTTATCAAGCATGGGAAGGAGGTACAATGCTTGAACCAATAGAAAAAACAATATACAATGTAGCAATTTATATAAGATTATCAAAAGAAGATGTAGACAGAGGTTATGATGAAAGTGAAAGTATAAAAAATCAGAGAACACTATTAACAGAATATGTAGAAAAATTAGGATGGGAATATGAACTTATAGATATTTATATTGACCAAGGTTTCACAGGGACAAACTTTAACAGACCAGATTTTCAAAGAATGATTAGAGATATTGAAAATGGCAAAATAAATATGGTTATAACAAAAGACCTATCACGTTTAGGACGTGATTATATAGAAACAGGAGAATATATAGAAAAGTGGTTTCCAGAGAATAATGTTAGATATGTTTCTGTAACAGATGGAATAGATACTTTTGAAACCTCAAATGGAAATAATGATATTGCACCTTTTAAATCTATATTAAATGATATGTATTCAAAAGACTTATCAAAAAAGATTAGGACAGCCTTACATACTATGCAGAAACAGGGAAAATGGGTAGGAGGAAAGACACCACTTGGATACATAAAAGATTCGAATGATAAAAATAAATTAATAATTTATGAACCAGAGGCTCAAATTGTAAGGACTATTTTTAATATGGCATCTAGTGGAAATCAAGTTGGAACAATAAGAGATTACTTAAACAATAGCAATATTCCAACAGCAAATAAATCAAGATATAATAAAGATTCATTTTGGGAAAATAAAACAGTAAAAAACATATTAAAAAATAAGGTTTATATAGGCACAACAGTGCAAAATAAAAGAAGTAGAATAAGTTATAAAAATAGAAAAATTAGACCAAATTCAGAAGAAAAATGGATAATTGTAGAAAATACACACGAACCAATAATAGACAAAAAAGTATTTGATACAGTGCAAAAAATGGTAATAGTTCAAAATTACAATAGAAATGAAAAGAAAAATATGTTTTTATTAGATGGTTTACTTTTTTGTTACGAATGCAAACATAAAATAGGAGTAAGAGGAAAAAAGAATGGTAATTACTATATGGTATGTAATAATTATCGCAGAAACTCAAAATTAGGACTTTGTACTTCTCATGGATTTAGTTATTTTAATTTAGAAGAGACTATAATCAATTATATTAAAAATTTATTCCAAAAAATAGATAGTAAAAAAATAGAATTAGAAGTAAAAAAAGGAATGACAAAATATGATTATGGAAAAATACTTCAAAAACTAGAAAATGAGATAAAATTAATAAATAATAATATTGACAAAATGTATGTAGACAAATTAAACAATAAAATAAGTGAAGAAATGTATGAAAGAGTATTGAAAAAATTTGGAGATGAAATAAAGCAAAAGGAAAAAGAATACATGAAAACTAAACAGCAAAAAGAAGAAGCAAAACAAGATGATACAGAAAAAATAAAAAGTATTGTACAGGATTTTCTAAGTCTAAATAAATCAACACCAGAAATTATGAAAGTAATTATTAATAGAATAGAGATACATCAAGATAAACAAGTAGATTTGTATTTTAATTTTAAACAATTAAATAACTTAAAAGAAAAAGTATAAGGCTAATTTAATGTTAAATATTAGATTAGCCAAAAGTAAAAATTAAAACTACCTATTTTAACATCAACCAGAAGCAATAAGTATGTCAGACAGAGTAATAGTATTATCACATAGACCAGCAACAGTAAGAAAAATATATACTGTTGATTTTGAAATGGAAAATAGAACGCCATTAAATTGTAGAGAAAATCCTAAATTTAGTAAATACTTTAATTTGATGTGGAAAGAGCTTGGAAACAAAACTATATAAAATTTGTTCTAATCTTGACCTTTACAACATAATATGGTAGTATCAGGAACGTAGGAGAAAGACAAGATGGAAAAAAGAGATTTATATGATAAAAACAGACAAAAAACAAATGAAATAATAGATGCCAAAGAAGCGATACCAGAAAACAGATATATACTTGTAGTACTTACATTAATTCAAAACGCAGAAGGAAAAATACTAGTTCAAAAAAGAAGCGAACAAAAAGGTGGCAAATATGGATTAACTGCTGGGCATGCTAAAATGGGAGAAACATCAAGACAAGGAATGATTACTGAAATACGAGAAGAACTAGGAATCAACATTAAGTCTGAAAGTTTAAAACTAATGTATTCAGAAAGAAATGATATAGACAGATGTTTTTATGACTTATATTATTTACAACAAGACATAGATACATTAGTATTAGAACCTAAAGAAGTTGAATTTGTAAAATGGTGTTCAAAAGAAGAAATTAAGGAATTATGCAAAAAGAATGAGTTTAAAAAATCACATATTGAAGCATTTGAAATATTAGCAGATAAAATATCCTAAGTTTTTGAAATTTAATAAATTGGAGTGTGATTATATGCCATCCATAGCACAATGGGATGTAAATGATGATTGTAATTTAAATTGCAAACATTGTAGAGTGACTGAAAAGAATTTAAAAGAGCCAGCATTGTCATTAAAACAAGCCAAGGAATTATTAGCACAATTATATTATTGTGGTGTAACAAAACTAAATTTATCTGGAGGGGAACCATTTTTGCGAAAAGATATTTTTGATATTTTGGAATATGCAAGAAAGTTTGACGATATAGTAATTACTACAAATTGTACTTTACTAAATGAAGCTAAATGTCAAAAATTAGCTACTTTTCCAAATACACGATTATCTATTAGTATTGATGGAATGAAACATATTCACGACGAATTTCGAGGCAAACAAGGCACATTTCAGAGAATAATAGATACTCTCCCTGTGCTAAATAAGTATAATATTTCATTTTCTATAAGATATACAATTTCTTCAGCTACTATTCAAGATGCCAAAAAGGTATTAAAACTAGCAGCAGAAAATGGAGCACAAGACTTTAATACAAGAAGAGTTATATTAACTGGTAATGCCAGTGAAGAATTATTAGTATCAAACGAAGAATATAAAAATATTATAAAAGAATTAATTCAAGAATCAAAAGAACTAAATATCAAATTTAGAACAGGTGATCCAACTCTTATTCCGATTTTTCCAGAGGTGTTTGGAATAGATATAAAAGAAGCGGAAAAATATTATGCAGGATGTGAGGCTGGAGATGAAATTATATACATAGATTTTAAAGGTAATGTTGGTGCTTGTTCTTATATTCCAATTTTTGCAGATAATATAAAAGATAAATCATTAGATGAAATCTTAGAAAAGAATAAATTATTTATAACTCTAAAGCAATACAAAGAAAATTTAAAAGGCAAGTGCAGACAATGTACATATAAGTCTATTTGTGGTGGGTGCAGAGCAACAGCATTAGCACTAAAAAATTCGCTACTTGAAGAAGATCCACTTTGTTTATTGTAAAGGAGGTGGAAGAATGGACGATAAAAAGAAAATAGTTACTTGCAGAATGTGTGGTTAATATGAGTATTTTTCCAAAGAAATTAATTAAAGGTAAAGACGATTTTACTACTTTTCATATGAGAATTTGCAATAATTCTGATGAAGATATTATAGGACAGATTAAATATAAAGTTATACTGCCTGATGGCAATTCAATAGAGATGGATATTGATAGAACAGAAAAGGTAGAGGCTAATTCAGAATTAAATGAATATGATAATTTTTACATAAAAGCTGAATATCCAATTGGTAGATATTTTGTAGAAGGCAGATTTATATGGGATGGAATGGATATCTTATCAGATACTAATAAGGATGATTTTTTTGATGTTATTACTAAAGAGGGAGAATGAACATGAGAAAAATTGATGGTTTAAAATTTTTGCAAAAACATTTTCCAGATTTGACAGTTGATTGTTTATTTGTAGATAAAATAGAAAATTTGAATGAACAATCTTTATATTTAAAAAATAAGAATGAACAAATTTGGAGAGTAAGGGGAGGGCGAAAGAGTGGTTCTGAACTTAATTTGCCACAAGGTACTTTTCGTACTCCTCAAGATTTAAAACAATTCATATGGGAGCAAAAACAAAAGGACAGTAATATGGATTTTGTAATTCATAGAGTTTCACCAGAATATTTTACTGCTCCTTTTGTTGGAACTTTGGCTGTTTATAATAATTGCGATAGACCTGGAATAAAGATAGAATTACAACAAGCTACCAAAGAACTAGTTAATTCAATAGATAAAGGCAAAAGACCTCGTGATTGGGAAGCTTGCCTTATTTTAGATTATGAATTTTTAAGCAAGTCTCCAACGGTTTTAAAGAGAGACCCTAATGTAGATATTAATTTTTTGAAATATTCTATTGTGGCAATTCATGAAGTGGGAGAAGAGATTTTTGCACTTTATGAGGAAAAGCAGGAAGAAGCGGAAACATATACTAGATTCAATATTTATAATCTTGGACAAGTTGTTTTAGATGACCACAGAAGTAAAGAATCTTTTATTTCAAGATAAGTCACCAAAACTTTCTTTTTACATAAAATATATCAGAGCTGTCGATTTACATATGCAAAAAGAAAGGGATGAGTATATGAAAGAAGTTTCGAAAGATAGAAAAAAGTATTTAAGAAAAATTAGGTTAAGAAAAATAGAAATTTTAATAACACAAATAGCAATTGTTATAGCATTTATTGCATTATGGGAAATACTTGCTCAAAAAGGAAAAATAGACAGTTTTATTACAAGTCAACCTTCTAGAATAGTAAAAACTTTTATGAATTTGTCTTCAAATAATTTAATAGAACATTTAAAGATTACAGTAGAAGAGACTTTTATAGGATTTTTGTTGGGAACTATAGCTGGAGCAATTACAGCAATAATATTGTGGTGGTCTCCATTCATCTCCAAAGTATCAGAACCATTTTTAGTTGTATTAAATAGTTTGCCTAAAATAGCACTTGGTCCAGTAATTATTATCTGGGTAGGAGCAGGGATGCCTGCAATAATTGTTATGGCATTATCAATTTCATTAATAGTTACAATTCTTGAAATTTTAAATGGTTTTCTACATACAGATAAAGAAAAAATAAAAATGGCAAAAACTTTTAATGCAAATAAAATACAAATATTAAATAAAATTGTAATTCCATCTAATATTCCAACATTTTTTAATACATTAAAAGTAAATATAGGACTTTCACTAGTTGGAGTAATTTCAGGAGAGTTTTTAGTATCTAAAGGAGGACTTGGATATTTAATTGTTTATGGAGGGCAGGTCTTTCAATTAGACTTGGTTATGACAAGTGTTATAATCCTAGCAGTTGTCGCAGCTCTAATGTACGAAAGCATAGTTGTTTTAGAAAAAATTTTTGTAAAATAAAAGGGCTACCTATTAAGGTAACCCTCTTTTTGCTTTTAATGAGAAAGTAGTTCTGTAAAATAATTGTTTTTAATTATCAAGCCGTCTAAACAAACGTCTAGCATATATTGTTTATGATTAGGATCTAATTCCATATTTGCTTTGTTTACTGTTGCATGGACTAGGATGTCCTGAGCCATATATAATAGCTCATTATAACTAAAGTTTATTCTGTCTTTGTATGCATCATAATGATTTAAGATAGTTAGCATATTTGACAAATCTGTACCATATCCATCAGAAACATTATTTAGCTTATTATTTAGTTCACCTTCGCAGTAAGCTTTTAGGGTATCTGTTTTTCCAAAGATATTCCAAACTAACATGTATAGGCAAAAAGAATCTGGATAAGTGAAATTGTAATCTATACCATTTTTAGTACATATAGTGCATGCAAGATCTTCAGCAACAGCTTCAGTAAAACCTCCTCCATCAAAAAAATTCACATCAGAAACTGTTAAAGTATGAGCAAGTTCATGAATAACTATGGCTTTTTGCTCATCCAAGGACTTAGAATTGAATTTGTTTGTATTTACAATTATCAAATTACCACTTTTAATATAAGCTGCATAATTATTTACTCCAATGATTTCAGATGCTTTTTCAGTGAAGTAAATATTAATATAATCTAGATTGTTCCAAAATAGGAATGGATAATCTGCTTGCAAATTTGAATTTTTGTAATAGTCTATACAAACATTTAAAAGTGAATTTAATTCCTCGCTTTCTTCTAATGAATTTTGAAAATCATACACAGGTTCAACTTGGTTTATAGAATAATTCCATTTTTGAGCATATGCATAACTTTCTTTTGTTTTTCGAATATTATGAAATTTTACTAGTGACACGGCTGAAATTATTATAACAACAATTTCAATTGCAAGAAGCAAATTACTTGCTTTTTTCATAAAAAACCTCCCAAAATAAAAACAAATAAAAATAAGTATGAATGTCTCAATTACAGTAATTATACCATATTTTACCGTTTTTGTCAACATAATCCTGTCAATTTGGGGTCGGTGTTTTTCTTGACATGCTTGTCAATTTTGTACCGGTGTTTTTCTTGACACAAAAATAAAGAAAATGTCATAAAATAGATTAGAAAAGGAGGAAAAAATATGAAAAATGTTATAATTAGTATTTTAATTATAGTACTTATCATAGCTGGTATATTTGGTGTATATTATCTTAGAAACAGAAAGACAGAAGAAACATCTGATTTAGTAGAAATAAAGTTAAATGAAGTAACACGTTCTGTGTTTTATGCCCCACAATATGTGGCTATTTCAAAAGGATTCTTCAATGATGAAGGATTAAAATTAGACATAACGACAGGTCAAGGAGCTGATAAAGTAATGACAGCAATATTAGCAGGTCAAAGTGATATTGGTTTATGCGGGCCAGAAGCAGCAATTTATGTATATAATGAAGGCAAGGAGGATTATATAGAAGTATTTGCTCAATTAACTCAAAAAGATGGTTCATTTTTGGTAAGTAAAGAGCCAACAAATAATTTTTCTTGGCAAGATTTAAAAGGAAAAACTGTAATTCCTGGAAGAAAAGGCGGAGTGCCATATATGACGCTAGAATATGTTTTAAAGAAAAATGGATTAAATCCTCAAACTGATTTAGTTCTTGATGATAGTATAAAATTTGATTTGATGGCAGGAGCATTCACAGGGGGAACTGCAGAATATGTTACATTATTTGAGCCAACAGCTTCAATGACTCAAAGTGCAGGAAAAGGGTATATTGTTGCATCAGTTGGAGAGGCAGCAGGAGAGGTACCATATACAGCATATTGTGCCAAAAAAAGTTATATTACTAATAATAAAGAAACTGTTGAAAAGTTTACCAAAGCAATTTATAAAGGGGAACAATGGGTTAAAGAACATAGTGCTAAGGAAATTGCAGAAGAAATCAAAAGTTTCTTCCCAGATACAACGGTTGAATCACTAGAAACATCAGTTCAAAAATATAAAGATATAGATGCATGGAAAGAAAATCCTGTTTTAAAAGAGGAAGCATTTGATAAGCTTCAAGAGATTATGACAATGGCTGGTGAACTAAATAAAAAAGCTCCTTACGATAAAATTGTAAATAATAGCTTTGCAGAAAAATTTAATTGACATGTTATGTAAAGAATGGTATAATTGCTATATCATTCTTTGCGCATATTTGCAAAGACAAAAAAGGAGAAATAATTAAATATGAAAGAAATGGAATTAAGAAATGTAAAAGGAACAACAGACTATTCACCAAAAGAACAATATATAAGAAACTATATATCAGACACATTAAAAAGTGTATTTGAAAAATATGGATTCAAACCATTACAAACACCCTTATTATGCTATTATGATTTATTAGCATTAAAATATGATGAAGATAATGACATATTAAAAGAAGTATATAAAGTAACAGATCAAGGAAACAGAAATTTAGCTTTAAGATATGATTTAACAGTTCCATTTGCTAAATATATAGCAATGAATCCAAATACAAGATTACCTTTTAAAAGATATGAAATAGGAGAAGTATTTAGAAATGGACCAGTAAAATTAGGTAGAGATAGAGAATTCATACAATGTGATGTTGATAGTGTAGGAATTGAAGGTCAATTAGTAGAAGCTGAATTTGTAGCATTATATGTAGAAGCATATAAAAAATTAGGAATAAATGTTGTAATAAAATATAATAATAGAAAATTCTTATCAGGAATAATAATAGAAGCTGGTATTTCAGAAAAACTTGTAACAGATACAATTACTATAATTGACAAGTTCGAAAAAATGACAAGACCAGAGCTTGAGAAAGAATTTCAAAAAATAGGATTAAATAATGAACAAATAGAAAAATTGTTTATGTATTTAAATATGAATGCAGATGAATTAATTAAAATAGAAAATTCAAATGAAACATTAGCAGAAGGAATTCAAGAATTGGAAACATTAAAACAATATATTGGTGAATTAGGATTATTGGAATATGTACAATTTTCACCATCACTTGCAAGAGGACAGGAATATTATACAGGAACAGTATATGAAGCATATGTAAAAGATGGAAGCATTACATCAAGCATAGGTGGGGGAGGTCGTTACGATAAAATGATTACAGACTTTATCGGAAACGGAATGAAATATCCTGCTGTTGGAGTAAGCTTTGGACTAAATGTTATATATGAAATTTTAAAAGATAGAAAAGAGTTTTCTGAAAAAGCTTTAACAGATATATTCATTATTCCTATGGGAACAGAAATCCAATGTTTAAAAATTGCGCAAAATTTAAGAAATGCCGGATATAAAGTTGAAGTAGAAATGAAAAGCAAAAAGATGAAAAAAGCATTAGATTATGCTAATAATGAAAATATTCCATATGTATTGATATTAGGAGAAGATGAATTGAGCAATAATTGTATTACTTTAAAAGATATGAACAATAAAACTCAAGAGCAAATAAATTTAGATAATTTAACAGAAAAGATTAAAAAATTAGTATAATTGGTTTACATATTATTATAATAATGGTATAATATTCTAGTACGAATTATTTATATATTATAAAACAATGTTTTATAATAAGAACAGAATGAGGTTTTATATGGATTGCAATGAGTATTCGAAAATAGGTATAAATAGGATGTATAAATGTTATAATGGGAGACTATGTAATGAAATTGAAAGTGAGGAAGATGTACTAGAACGGCTTGAATGTATACCCTGCAAATCTAGGGAATTATTAGAGTATGTATGGAGACTAAAACCTAAATACAAAGGGAAATCACTTGAAGAAGTTGAGAAAAAATTAGGGATTACTAGAAAAGAGGCAGAGAGTAATTTTCACTTTGGAAAATATTTGTTGTACTTTAAAGACTACAAAGAAATGGAATTTAAGGAAGGAATTAAATTAGGTATGCTAGTAAGAGCATACTATAAAGACTATCGTATTCACTTTCATAAAGGCAAAAAAAGTGTAAAATACATGGTAGATTCTAAGAATTTTATTGAATGTATTAATCTGTTAAAAGAAGATTATAAATTCGTGTTAGTTCAGCATTATGGACTTTTTGGAGGCAATCCTATTACATATGCAGAGCTTGGTAAAATTCTCAAAATTTCGATGCATGCAGTACAGACTATGGAAGATTTAGCACTACGGGAATTGAGGCTTGTAAGCTTTAAATTTTTGGAAGAACTTGATGATTATTATTGTGATTTGCTGATTTTAGTGTATGATAAGAAAATTTCAAAAAAGGAATATAATGCTTTAAGACGGGCAGGAATATCGACATATGAGGAATTGAAGAACTGTGCACCAGAAAGATTAATATCTTTTTCCGGAATTGGTCCTAGAATGCTTAAGAATTTGAAGGAGGTCCAAAAAACTTTATAATTGGTATAATAGTAGATGTTTTCATGATTTTGAAAATATCTACTATTTTTTGCATAAAATGTATAGACAATTAAAAAAATATATATTATAATACATCTAGTATTTAATACTAGATGTAAAGGAGGATAAAATTATGAAGAGAACAAAATTAGATGACAGGGTATTACCTACATATACAAAAGGAGAAGAAATCTTCAATATGGTATCACATATTGTAGGAGGAGTTGCAGGAATTGTAACAATAGTTTTAAGCAGTATATTTGGAGCAGTAAGACATAATACATATGGAATAATAAGTGGTATAATTTTTGGAGTATCTATGATATTCTTATATACAATGTCAAGTATATATCATGGATTAAGTCCAAAATTAAAAGCTAAAAAGGTATTACAAGTGTTAGATCATTGTGCAATATTTGTACTAATAGCAGGTTCTTACACACCATTTGCATTATGCACATTAAGAGAATATTCTACAGCATTAGGATGGACAATATTTAGCGTAATTTGGGCATTTGCAATATTAGGAATAACATTAAATTCAATAGACTTAAAAAAATATAAAGTATTTTCTATGATATGCTATCTTATAATGGGATGGTGTATAATTATTAAAGTTAATTTACTTCCAACATTGCTTGGAATTCCTGGATTTATAATGCTTGTAACAGGAGGAATAATTTATACAATAGGAGCAGTTTTATATGGTGTAGGAAAAAAATATAAGTATATGCATTCAATTTTTCATTTATGTGTATTTTTAGGAAATATGCTACATGTTATATGTGTATTAATGTATGTAATTTAAAATTGACAACCTAGGCAAAGTGTGCTAGAATAGTAATGTTCGAAGGCAAATTGCCTAGGTTTTTTATATTGATAGGAGGACAACATGAACAAATTATTGCTTTTGTTGGATATGTTGGATGCTAACCCGAGTATATCGCTTAGCAGTGCTGGAGCAATGGGAAAAAATGTGCATTTATATGCATTTTCTGTTCCAGATTTGAAGGCTTTAAAGCTTCCGGCCTCCCTTGTAAAAGAAGGATATCAAATCTCAAATCTTGAGATTTCTCGAACTTTGCCTGATGGCGAAGTAGAGAAATTGGCATCATTGTGGCTTGATATCTAAACAAAAAGTCTGTCTTTTCATGTTAAAAGGCAGGCTTTTTTTGGATACGACAAAATGTTACAAAAATATTACGAAGTATTACATTTAGATTACAAATTATTAAAAATACTATACAAACCTCAATAAATATGTTTAAATAATAAGTGAATTGAGAATATTGAAGAGGGAAAACAAATGCAGAAATTTAAGAAAATAATTAGTATAGTAATTTTATTGGTGTTAATACCAATTTTATTTATGAGTATGGTAATATTAATAAATTCATATACTCATCCAAATAAAATACCATCATTCTTTGGGTGGAAACCTTTTATAGTATTATCTGGTTCAATGGAAACTCAAATTTCGGTGGGAGATGTTGTTGTTGTAAAAGAAGTTGATACAAATACTTTGAAGAAAGGTGATATAATAGCTTTTAATGAAAACAATATTGTAATAACACATAGAATTAATGAAGTTATATATGAAGACGGAAAAACTAAATATATAACAAAAGGTGACAACAATAATACTCAAGATAGTGGATATGTAACCCCAGAACAAGTTGAAGGAGTTTTTCAATTCAAAATATCTAGATTAGGAAATTTAGCAATGTTTGTTCAAACTCCAATAGGAATGATTGTTTGTTTATCAATACCAGTTATAATATTGGTTGTAATTCAATTAAATGACAACAAAAAAGATAAAGAATTAATTGATGAAAAGATGAGTAAACAAAAAGAAATGGAAAAAGAAATTGAAAAATTAAAAAAGCAGAATGAAGAATTAAAGAAAAAATAAGTTTTTTTATATACTATTCGAACGAAGGGGGGGAAAAATACATATGAAAAAAGATAACAAATTAGCAAAATTAACAGCACTAGTATTATTAGTAACATTAGCTGCTTTAATATTAGTTTCTAGTACATATGCAAAATATACATCTAGTGCAAATGTTTCTGATACAGCAACAGTAGCAAAATGGTCAATAAAAGTTTCTGATAAAGATATAACTAAAAAAGAAGCTATAACATTTGATTTATTCAAAACAATTAATGATACAAATGTTAAATCTGGAAAAATAATTGCACCAGGTACATCTGGAAATTTTGAAATGTCTGTAGAAAATGCTTCAGAAGTAACAGCAAAATATAGCATTAATTATACAATAGATAATACAAAGAATATTCCATTAGAATTTTCTTTAACAGGAACTGATGGATGGACAAGTGACATTACTACATTAAGTACAACTGATGTTATAAAAACAATTGGTTCTGAAAAAGATACAATAACTGTATATTGGAGATGGGCATTCGAAGGAAAGAATAGCACAAACTTCACAACTACACAAACTGATGAATCAGATACAGCATTAGCAACAGCTGATACATTACCAACAGTAACAGTAACAGCTACAATAACAGCTACTCAAGTAGACTAATTTTAAAATTATAATTGCTCTATTAAAACAATTTAGTAGAGCTTTTATAGTAATATACTGACAAAAGCTAGAAGGTTTTTGTGAATATATTACAAAAGAAAAGGAAAATGTGTGTTATGAATAATGAAAAAGAAGAATTAGAGGAGACAAAAACAGAAAACAAGAAAAATAGAAGGGTACTAGTTATAATAATATTATTACTTTTATTACTATTAATCTTTTGGCTAGGCTATAGAGTTGGAAAAATTGGATACCAAGAAACAGCCGTATCAGATTCAAATTATGGAATAGTTGGAGCAATATTATTAGCAGAACAAGACATGAAAGAAGTTAAAAATAATCAATTAAATATATTTAATAATGAAAAATTTAACGGTCAAAAAATAATTGCACCACATTCAAAAGGAACTTATCAATTTTATATTAAGAATATAAGCAAAAGTGATGTAAAATATGATATAAAATTCACAGATGAAATGAAGCATTTTGTAAATATGAAATATAAATTGAAAATGGACAATATTTATATTAAAGGAAATGCAGATAATTATGTTACATTAGATGAGCTAAATCTTAATGATATTGTAGTTTTAAAAGACTCTATAAATATTTTTACTCTAGAATGGTATTGGGAAGATGATGACGAATTAGATACATATGTAGGCGGAAAGCCAGAAGAAGATAGATATTATAAGCTTAACTTAGAGATTAATTCTGAAGAATATAAGAAATAAACAAAAGAGGTGACAGCATGATGTTATATACAAATGATGCCATAAAAACAAGAAAAAATAAAGAAAAAAATCCTAGGAAATGAATCCTAGGATTTTTTTAGTACAGGCGGAATTTCAAATACAATTTTAAAGCAATCGAATTTTTCAGTTTCGCTGTTTTCAAGATAGTCAAGATAAATGTCTAATTCATCTAAATTTCTACATCCTGCTATTATTGCTGGATGTAAATTATAATTAAATAGCAATTCTGTACCTAAGTCGAAAGCATATTTTATTGACTTTTTTTCTTTTGTATATGCTAATTTAAAAGCTTCTCTGAATCTAGCAACAAATGGAGTTTTAAAATTTTCTATTGGTAAAGTATAATTTTCTCGAACAATTTCCTCAAAAGTTTTGCTAGGATTTTTTTCTTTTATTGCTTCTAAATCAGTTAAAAGATATGGCAAAATAACCTTTCCTTTTGTTTCTGAGATAATTAAAGTATTTTCTGTAAGATTATTTGTATTAGGTTCAGAAATAACTTCAGTTTTTTCTTCTGTAGGTTCATCTTTAGAAAATTTTAATTCAGAAAATGGTAGAACATCATATAAAAAATCTTCAATATGTATTGTTTTTTTATTTACATCTACTATAATTTTATTAGTAATTTCCATATCAGAGTCTTCGTTTATGCTTTGTAAGGATGCAATATTTTCATTACAATGTTCAAGAGATTTTTTTAAATTTTCTAGAATTTTTATCATATCATCAGAATATTTTACATCAACATTATTGGAAGAACTTACTAGTTTTTCAATATAAGCAAGTAATATTTTTGCAAAATTCTGCTGTATTAAAAGCATTGAATCAATTTCTTCCTTGTTAAAAGATATCATTAGTATCACCTCGTCAATATTATATATTAACTTCTGAAAATTTACAACAACGTTTTTTAATTTTATATTTCGACAAAAAAAATTTAAATTCATATTATATATTAAATAGAAAGGAGGGGGAATGTGAACTTAGAAAATAAAAGAATAGGATTTATAATGACAGGCTCATTCTGTACGTTTAGAAAGACTATAGAAGAGCTAAAAAAGATTGTTAAATTAAATGCGACTGTTATTCCAATTATGTCGCAAAACAGTTATACGATGGATACTAAGTTTGGAAATGCGGAAGATTTTATTAAAGAAGTGGAAGAGATAACTGGAAATAGAATTTTGCATACAATTCAGGAAGTAGAACCAATAGGTCCAAAAGATATGTTAGATATATTAGTAGTAGCACCAGCATCTGGGAATACTATTGCAAAACTTGCAAATGATATTATAGATGGGCCAGCTACAATGGCCGTTAAGTCTCATTTAAGAAGAGAAAGACCAGTTGTAATTGCTATTTCAACCAATAATGGACTTTCTGGAGCTGGAGAAAACATAGGAAAATTGTTGAACAGAAAAAATTATTATTTTGTACCTTTTTTACAGGATAATCCAATAACAAAGCCTCGTTCAATAGTATTTGATCCAACATATTTAATACGAACAATAGAAAGTGCATTAGATAGAGAGCAAATTCAACCAATATTATTGTAAAAAGGAAAACAGTGTTAAGCTTAAAGCTTTTCACTGTTTCTTTGATATTTTAGAAGACATTTTTTCTTTATAAATTTTGAAAAATCCTTAGAATCTCCAAGTTTAAATCCATTTTTACTAACCAATGCTGCATAATCTTCATTAAAATATAGATAAAAATAATCGTTAGTTTCTATTACTTTATATAATTCTAAATAATATTTTCTTTGATTATCAATTTTAAAAAAATATTGATAAAAAGAGAAAGTATATAAAGTTTTTTGATTATTTTCATATTTTTTAGAAGTATTTTTATATCTTTTTATAGGAAGATAGAATCTTACAAAAATAAATATAAGTATTACAGCTATAAAACAAAGACCTAACATTATATTTTTATTTTTAAGGTTTAATATACTGCAATATAACAATAATATACAGAAGACTATTGTTACAAAAAAGTATTTATCGCTATATTTTTCATTATGGAATTTTACAAATTTATTATAAGATTTTGAATCATATCTTGTTACATTTTTAAATAATATTTTCATATTTAATCTCCTTTAAAGTTGTCTAGGATCAGCTAGAGGATTGCTTTCAACAGCATTACGAACTTGATCATTGCTTACATGAGTATAAATTTCCGTAGTAGAAATACTTTGATGACCTAGGAGTTCTTGTAAAGCTCTAATATCTACATTACCATACTGGTACATAAGAGTAGCTGCAGTGTGTCTTAATTTATGCACAGATAAATTTTTAGAATCTAATCCAGCTTGTTGCAATTCTTTGTTAATAATAGCTTGTACAGTTCTATTGCTAATACGTTTCTTTTGTTCACTTAAAAACAAAGCTTTTTCAGAATTTTTGGAATCTCTTTTTATTAAACTTTGAGGTGGGCGAGAGGAGATATAATCATTAATTGCAACCATACAAGATTTATTTAAATAAATAGTTCGTTCTTTATTACCTTTACCTATTACAGTCATTTTACATTCGTTAAAATCAATATCATTCATATTAATTCCGACTAATTCTGAAAGTCTCATTCCACAGTTTAAAAATAGGGTAGTAATGGCATAATCTCTTTTGTAATTTCTATTATCTTGATTATCAGCAGCATTTAGAAGTTTTTTGCTATCATCTAAAGAAAGATATTTAGGCATTCGTTTTTCTAGCTTTGGTGTTTCTAAATTTTGTGCAGGATTGACTTCCAATATATTTGTTTTTTGAGAAAGATACTTAAAAAATATTCTTATTGTAGAAATTTTTCTAGCTCTAGTTGTGGCTTTGCTTTTATTATCAATTGCTAAATGTGATACATATGAATGAATGTCACTAAGAGTTATCTTTTTTAAATCTTGTTCAGAGAATTTAGTTATATCTATCTGCTCATAATCTGTCTCATTTGTCAATTTGAAGTGAATCATCATGAATTTTAAAAAATTTGCTATATCATAATTATATTCTTTTACTGAATTTGGTGATTTATTTAGAATTGTTATTGAATAATCTAAAAATGAGTTTAAATATTCTGGGTTTTTGTCTCTTGGTATCATTTGTTTCACTCTCCATATTTATTATATTATATTTTGTATAATATCACTTTTTAGATTAAAAGGGAAGATGTTGCACAAAACATTTTAAAAAATATGATTGGCAGTAATAAAAAGGCTTAATTAGATTTTTTCTAATTAAACCTTTTGACTGAATTATTTTCTAGAGATAAGTCTGTTATTTCTAGGCATATAAAAAATGCATTATTTGAAGAATTAAATGGTGAAATTGCTGAATCAAATCCAAAAGAAAAATATGCACATTTCATTTGTAATATGTGTATGAAAGTCAAAAAGAGAAAATATAAATTATATTTATTCATTATAAATCTAATAATAAAAATATGTATAATCTTTTGCTTTTTTATACATACTTTTAAAATATATAAGAAAATGTGATAATTTGTCGAAAAACAATGTGAAAAATGTGATATGAAGTATTGAAAGAATGTAAAAAATGTGATATACTAATAAAGATGTATGAAGAGAAAAAAAGATTATAAAGATAGAATATATGAAGAAGATGAAAAACTTCAAGTGTTAGCAGAAAA